>MDTC01184408.1_pt1 | contig 148430 bp, 137 predicted proteins | sample 811181 | NCBI WGS metagenome assembly MDTC01 (sample SAMN05326644, study PRJNA326480) | marine metagenome | isolation source: seawater | place: Pacific Ocean: North | collected 2011
CTGCCCCTGTGGTGGAATTGGTAGACGCGCCGGATTCAAAATCCGGTTCCTTCGGGAGTGCGAGTTCGAGTCTCGCTGGGGGCACCACTTCTCTTAAGAATTTAAAGCATATGCTGGAAGAGAGGAATAGTGCTATTTGCGAAGCGGCAAATAGCATTGAAAGCCTTTTACCACAAGACTTTCCAAACATGGGTACAAAACCTAGTGCAGACAGAATATTTTTTCTGTCCTGATAGAAAGGATGATTCTTGTGGATTTGCTATCTGAAAAACGAAGTTTAAAAGAAGAATTTGAAGCCGAAGTTGCGGCAGCGCTCATGATTAAATGTAATGCGCTCATCCCTATTAGCATGGCAGTGAGATTATGCGGTATTTCAAAGAAGGAAATTCTAAGGCGCATGGAGATGGGGTTGTTTCCCAAGCCTGCTCCATTGCCGAAGTTCCGAGAGAAAAGCGAAAAATACGCTTTCTATGTTAAGGATATACATGAATGGATTAAAAGCCCTCGCACATATTCTACGAAGAATTAAATTTAAATCTTAAGGACAAAAACAAACAGTTTGCATGATATTTAAAAAAAGATAATAACTACTAAACAAACTAGGGGAGTAGTTATGTTAGGAAAAATATCTCAGTATTCAAAAATTATAGGAAATCAAAAAAATAAATCTAGATTTATCGCTTCACGTCTATTGATGAAATCTGGTATTTCAAAATACATAGTTTTCTCAAGAAACAGCTACAAATTAAGATTCCACCCTTCATCTTTAACCGCATCATTATGGGTAAATCCTAAAGAACGAATTGGTGAAGAAATATTTTTAGCGTCTTTGGTAAAGTCTGGTGATACCGTAATTGATGTGGGAGCAAATATTGGCACCGTTGCACTAGCCTTCTCTAAAAAAACACAAGAAAAAGACAGCGTTTTTGCTTTCGAACCACACCCAAAAGTATTTGATTACATGAGAGAAAATATAGAGTTAAACAGTGCAACCAATCAGATTAAGTGTTACTGCATGGCGCTAGGAAAAAAACCAGAGATGTTATTATTCTCTGATCAAAGCGATGATACAAATAATGCAATTTCTGACAAAGGGAAAATAGAAGTCGAAGTATGCCGTCTAGACGATGTAATAGCTCGAAAAAAAATAAATTTACTTAAAATTGATGTGGAAGGGTACGAATATCAGGTTTTACAGGGCGCTAAGGAAACTTGCAAAAATTCAGATATTATTTATTTAGAATGCATTCAATCAATGCTGGAGCCAAATGGCGGAAGTGAGGAAAAGATTTGTAATTTCCTCACTGACCTTGGCTTTAAAATTTATCAAGTAAATGATAACAAGTTGACAGAAAACATAATTGGCAGCCACAAAAAGAAAATGATTCTTGCCAAAAGACATTAAAATTAAAAGTTAAATATGTTTTAAACCGTCACAAGATTGCCATCATCTTCCAACGTTACTTCATCAGTGATGCCAGTTACACCGAGCAGTGTGGCAAGGATAACAAAGTTATCCGCGCCGCCATCAGCATCTACGGCAAGTGTGCTATCTGTACCATCATCGGTGATTTGCACAAAGTCTGTAATGACATCTGATAAAGGATCATAGCCGATAAGAACATCAGAAATATCAATTGCTTCGCCTGCGCCGACATTAAAGTCCTGAATAGTGTCTCCGGCTTCTGCCATTGATTGGTAAACAAATTTATCTACGCCAGCACTTCCTTTGAGGTTATCTGCACCAAGACCACCATAAAGCGTATCGTCTCCATCATTACCCCAGAATGTATCATCGCCATCACCGCCATAGAGAATGTCATTACCATCACGACCAATGATGGTGTCATTACCATCGCCGCCATAGATCGTATCATTCCCAGCGTCACCATCCAGATTATCATTACCAGCCAAGCCATGGATCGTATCATCGCCTGTCGTTCCGGTGATGCTGTCATCGCCGCTTGTACCTGTAATACCGGACGTGGTGTTTAAGGTGAGGTTTACCGCACCTGTGTCAGTGCCGCCATTGCCATCAAGCAGTGTGTAATTAAAGCTATCCGAACCTGTGTAGCCACTATCCGGCGTGTAAGTAAAATCACCATTGCTTAAGATCGTGACCGAACCATTTGTAGTATTAATTGTTTCAGCCGTGACGCTTAATGAATCTCCATCGGGATCACTATCAACGCCATTACCGTTATCAGCCAGCAAGTTGCCTGTGATATTCACATCTTGATCACCGCTAAAGCTATCATCTTGTGCAATAGGCGCGTTATTAGAACCACCGCTTGAACCCGTTGCAGGCAGAATAAAGCTTGCCAGTGTAATATCTGTGGCAGTTACACCTAGTAGTGTTGCAAGAAGAACTTGTGATCCACTTCCGGCGCTACCATCCATATCAACATAGATTTCAGTGTCTGAATTATTTTGAACAGCACTTAAATACCCATCAATAAAGGCATTCGTATCAACAAAGCCAGCAGCGCTACTAAGAACATTCTCTAGATTGATCTTTTCACTTGCACTGACATTAAAGTCCTGAATAGTGTCTCCGGCTTCGGCAATAGACATATAAGCAAACGTATCACTACCTGAACTTCCTTTTAGATCATCCACGCCAAGACCGCCATAAAGCGTGTCATCGTCATTACCGCCTTCAAGATAATCTGAGCCGTCTCCTCCAAAGAAAACATCCTCACCATCACGACCTTTTAGCGTATCGTCACCAGCATCCCCGTATAGCCAGTCATTGCCATCTTCAGCCGAAATATAATCATTACCATCGCCGCCATAGATCGTGTCATTGCCAGCACCACCCGTACCCGGATCACCATAAAGACTGTCATTTCCGGCAAGGCCATAAATAACATCATCGCCTGTTGTACCTGTGATGCTGTCATCACCACTTGTGCCCGTAATACCCGAGACTGCATTGAGTGTTAGATTAACAGTAGCGGTATTACTACCGCCATTGCCATCAAGCAATGTGTAATTAAAGCTATCCGAACCTGTGTATCCACTATTCGGTGTGTAAGTAAAATCACCATTGCTTGATATGGTTACAGAACCATTCGTTGTGCTGATTGTGTCAGCAGTAACGCTTAATGTATCTCCATCGGGATCACTATCAACGCCATTACCATTATCAGCCAACACATTGCCTGTGATAGTCGCATCTTGATTACCGCTAAAGCTGTCATCTTGTGCTATGGGCGCAGTATTAGAACTACCAGCAGCATTCACCGTAAGCGAAACGCTCGCACTATCCGTGCCGCCATTGCCGTCATCAATTTGATAAGTGAAACTATCGCCACCAGTGTAAGACGCATTTGGCGTATAGGTAATCGTGTCATCGCCATTTACTTGAACAGAACCATTGGCTGGACCGCTCAGGATAGAAACAGCCAAAGGATCATTTTCTGCATCACTATCATTTGCCAGAACATTAATTGTGATGGCTGTATCTTCGCTAGTTGATGCATTGTCACTTACAGCATTTGGCGCTGTATTGGTTGGAATTGGCGCGCCTGTTGTTGGCAAAATAAAGACCGAAGATGTGATGTCCGATGTATTCAAGCCTTCAAAGGTAATAAACAAAGTTTCCGCACCGGAATAAGCACTGCCATCCATGTCGAGATAAAGTTCAACATTTGATAGATTTTGCTCGACGCGTAAAAAGCCGCCGGAAAACACATTAGTATCGTCATAACCTATTGCATCATCCAGAACCTCGAAAAGATCAACTTTCTCGCCTGCACTTGGATTAAAGTCCTGAATAATATCGCCGCCTTCATATTGTGATTTATAAATAAATCTATCGACATCGCCGCTTCCCTTTAGCGTATCAGCGCCAAGACCGCCATATAGATCATCATCACCGCTATTACCTTCCAGATAATCTGCCCCTACGCCGCCATTCAATATATCATTACCGCCGCGCCCCTTTAGCGTATCGTCACCATTACCGCCAAAGAACGTGTTATCTTCATTGCCACCGCGAAGCTGGTCATCGTACCCTGTGCCGATGATATTCTCGATAGAGGTCAGAGTATCACCATCCGCATCCCCGCCAGAGGGCGGTAAAGAATCAAGGTCTACATTAATTGCAGAAGAAGAAGCACTGTAATTCACAGTATCAGAACCAAGATTGCCATCGAAACTATCGACTGCACTTGTGCCAATGAATGTATCATCACGATCTACAGCAAGATCAGAAAGTGTTAATCCGGTATTTCCGTTAAAGTCAAAAAACTCGATCAGATCAATATTATTAAATGTAATGGAATCTGTTGTTGAGTTTGTGAAAGTGAGTTTGTTGTCGATGACAAGAACGTCATTGACTGACCACGCCGCGTCAAAGATAACGCGATCAATGCCTGTACCGATTTCTGTGATAGTGTCATCACCGCTTGTATAGGTATAGGTATCATCGCCCTCACCGCCCGATGCAAAGTCATTGCCAGCGCCCATATCAAGGCTGTCATTACCCATACCGGACGTTAAACGGTCATTACCATCTCCACCGAATAATTCATCATCACCGTCATCATCGGTAACCGTATCATCTCCATCTTCACCATGAAGTTCATCATTGCCTGTGCCGCCAATGATCACATCATTATCGCCACCACCATAAATGATGTCGTCATCGGCTCCACCATCCAGCGTGTCTTCGCCCTGACCTCCATAGATTGTGTCATTTCCGTCATCGCCGCTGACAACATCATCTCCTATAATATCCGTTCGATCTGGTGTGTCGTCTCCGTAAAGTAAATCATCACCATCCCCACCATGAATTATATCGTCATGATTATTTCCATCTATAATATCATTCCCTGAATTACCAAAAATTAAATCATCATGCTCTGCACCGAGAATAATATCATCACCTTCTCCACCCCAGATACGATCATTGCCGTCACTGCCAAAAATATAATCTTCACCAGCACCACCTACCAATGTGTCAATATAATTCCCGTCGACAGAACCCTTGCCGCCGATTAATATGTCGTTACCAGCACCACCATAGAAAAATACATTTTCAAAGCCAGTAAGGTTATCAGGAGCCACTAGCTCATCATCGCCAACACCTCCCGTAATGCTTTGAGCGGTTGTAATATAATCGTTTCCATCTCCAGCCCTATATAAAAACTCATCATTTTCATAACCATACTGAATTCTGTCGAAATACCGCATATATTCCGCATTACTTCTGAGAGAAGAATTGGAATTATATAAAAGATCAGGAATATCAGTAAAAGCAATTGATGTTTGGGGACCATCTCCATCATTTAAATATACAAGGTCTGTATCCTGATCGTAAAAAAACCTGTGGTTATTACGATGATTATACCAAACACTCATTAGGGCATTTGACATGGATGCATAGTCAGATTCGGGAATAACATTGTATTGCCCAGTAGGCTGAACGCTCAGAAGTGGCGCATACCAACTATTTTCGAGAGCCTTTATATTAATATAATAATCGTCCAGCACGTCTACTCGGACATCGTAATTTCTGAAATCCAGAACTTTTATACTTTGATCTTCTCCAAGAACAGAGATAATTAAATTATTCGTATCTGCTGGATCGTAGTGAAACCAAAGATCATTTGGCCCAATTGACGAATCAAATGCAATATATTGATCAACAATTGAAGTCATTTGAAGAGTATCGTGACCATCACCGCGGGCTATCCTTATTCCCTTATTTCCTTGCGCTGAGCCCATAATCAAAAGGTCATCACCTTTGCCTCCTATAAGAAAATCTCCGGTATATCCATAAATCGTGTCGTTACCGGCATCACCATATAAGTAATCAACTGTGGTTGCAGTATCACCATGCAGAACATCATCACCATCGCCGCCATAAAGGTCATCCTGACCAGCGCCGCCTGTCAGGATATCATTTCCAAAACCACCGTATATATGATCATCATGGTCACCACCAGTTAGGACATCATCATCCGAGCCACCTATAATAAAGTCGAGACCATTATTTCCGTTCAGCGTATCGTTTCCTGCGCCGCCATTGATCCAGTCGTCACCGCCATTGCCATTAACAGTGTCATCACCTTCACCGCCGAAGATAATATCGCGCTCATCACTGCCCTCGATGATATCGTCGCCTGATCCGGCATCCACATAAGTGATAGACGGACCATCAACTACAACATTGATAATGTCATCACCGTCTGTGCCTTCAATACGCACAATCTCATATCCAGGGCCGATAAAGTGATGGAAGACCGTTTCTTCACCCGTTACCGGATCGGTCACTGTTAGTGTTGTTTCATCAAGACTGGCAAGGCTTTCCACATCAAGATCATAAACCTCGGCAATGATTTCATTCCATCCACCATCAAAGTCTTTCTCATGCGGTAAGTGCAGCTCCAACTCCGCCGCACGTTGCAAGATTGCCGCCCAAGCCTGAGCCAGATCACTATCCGGCTGATCCATCATAAGCGCCAGAATACCAGTCGGGTTTTGCAAATATTCAAGGAAAGCTTCAGCGACCTGAATATCTTCTCTAAACTCCTGCAAATTCGTTGCATCGGAATTATGCCAAGCGCGCATAACAACATTCGGGCCACCAACAAGATCAAAACTCTTAAGCAATTTGAAAGCAGCAAAAGAAATTGCTTCACCAGCATTATCGAATGTAGAAGTTGATCCAGTAATATCATCGACAACTAAAAACTCTCCTTCTTTCCAGCCTATAGTTAATCCTTGAGCCGTAGCAGTTGATCGTAGTTGTCCACCCGTCGCAGCAATAACCTGATTTACACCATTAGCCAGAGCCGTAGCAAGATCAGTTCCTGTTCCTAAACCACCACCATCATTTTCAGTCGCCCCGTTAAAGTAATACTCATTGGTGTTTTCGTTGTAATTCACAAATCCCCAAGATGATGGATTGTCATCATCACCGAATAGATTACCAAGAGCTGTTCCTAAAACCTGCCCTACAAAATAACCTATTGCAGTTCCGATAATAGGAACAACGCTTCCCGGAACAGAAAAGATTTTTGAAAGCGCAGTAGATACTAATTTGGATGCAAGCGTTTCACCAATTACACTGCCAGAACCAGCAAAAACAGCACCTCCAACTGCGGAACCAACTGAGCCAAATAAGGCAGCCATTTCGCTTTCAGGTTCGATAATGTCCCCAGCCAACTTCCTTGCTACAATATTTGCAATTATCGAAGCAGGATTGATATCAAAATCTAAATCAAAATCCCCATCAAATAATGTATTGTAAAGCGTTCCATCTAGCCCTTTAAAGACAAAATCAAAGGTTTCACTAACCAGTTCAACTGTAACTTCATTTCCAACTGCTGTTATAATTTCACCGCCTATGCCACCAATATCTATAGCCTCGGCAACTTCACCGACAATGAAATTAGCAATAGCAAATTCGGTCGCACCAACAAATTTTACAAATGTGTCGGTGAGAATATCTTGGTTTACATATTTCAAACCCGTATCTTGATCAACAAGATTGTCTCCAGTAAAAGCGCCTACTGCCTGTTCTGCCGTATATCCATCAGCCAAAATAGCAGAAAAAGTAGAAAAGTTTTGAGCAACGGATTTAAGCGCAGCATTATATAAAATGCCTTCAATAAAATTACCATCTGCCAATTTATCAGCAACATAGCCAGCAACAGTATCACCTGCCACACTAAGGACAGATGCAAAATGCTGATCAGCGATTTTAAGCTGCGTTATAGCAAGTTTACCAAGTACATCATCAAGTTTTAGTATCTCAACTAATCCATCAGTACCATCCCCATTAGTAATAGCGAGAACCTGATTTCCATTTGAATCATCATCAACCAATACCGCCAGAGCAGTATCTGTTGAAGGATTAGAACCATCTGCAAATAATTGAACAACTTGACGACCCTGAGGATCAGTGGATACCTGAAAAAAACCAACTCCTGTTATTCCCGCCGTGATAACGCCGCCCGCCGTAACAACATCATCTTCTAACAATGCCCTATCATAAAGTTCACCGAAGGCTTTAGAGCGCACATCATCAGGCGCATTCCTTAGAAGTTCAAGAAGGTCACCATTACTATAATCACTAGCAGGAATTCCAATTTTAGAAACACGCGGCCCACCACCGATTGTACCGTCTAGGCCATCCGCCCTAACTATTTCAGTTTCATCAATCGCAACATTGGTTTGAGCGTTCGTTTCGCCAGTTTGATCAACAGGTATTTCAGGTTTATGCCCCGGAACAGGCGGCACTAAACGCAACGAAGCATCTCCCGTAATTTGTTGCAATATCCCTGGAGCGTTTCCATCAATAGATTCTGGAAATTTTTGCGACATATCATAGATCACACCCGACAGGCTATTGCCAATTCCAGCTTCAAACCTTTGAAATGCCCCTCTGAAATGCGACTCCATTTCATGCAGCAAATCAAATTGTGCAAAATCCCCATCAGCGCCACTATAAGTAAAGTATTTTGTTCCATCCGGCGCTATACCCAAGCTATAGACTTGTGCGTTACTTGGGTCAATGTAAGTCAGTATTTGCCCGCCATCTTCAGTATATGATGCATTGACGTATTCTGACTGAATCGAAAAAAGGCCATTGCTTTTCTTACTGAAATTAAACCCGTCTGCCGCATAATTGACCTGATCATTACTTGTAACCTTGGAAAACCCCAGTTGAGAGTTATCCACGTTTTGCACGACATTCTCTATACCCCCAAAATTCGGATCAATCGCAAGCATATCGGCGTTATAGGCATCCTGCATTCCATCCAATAATTGCTGCCCATGGGGATCAAGATTGGGATCAGCTAAATCATAGGTATTAACGCCATCACCAATCGTAATTACATTAGTTTGAGTATTCACATATAAGGTATTGCCACCTGCAACAACCTCAACTTCTTCAAGAGCATATCCTTGATCCGCCATTTTGAAGCGAGCAACTTCCTGTCCGCCAATAACAATCGTCATTTGATTCTGAGAAACATCAAAAACCTCACGATAAGCATTACCAGTTTCCTTTACGTAATCGGCAATAACTTTACCAATCTCCGGTGATGACTCATTGATTGTTTCATAGGAATACAAAACAGACTGCCCTACAAGATCTGTCACTATATCGTATCCATCTATCAAACCATTAATTGAAAAATCCAGCGTAGTCGTTATGCCCTCATAAACATCAATACCAGATTTTTCGTATATGAAACTTGCAACACCGCCACCTACTACGGCTAATGCTTGATAACCTCGCGCTGTTGGATTGTTAGATAGAATCGCTTTCGTTACACCTATGCCAATCAAAACCTCTACACTACCATTTACGCTAGCTTCCAATTTTTGGTCTAAACTATCCGCTTGATAGATATCGTAGCTAACTTTTCCAAAATCGGCAGCATAACCAAATCTTTTAAGAGAGTCAGCGATAGACGAATTACCTAATCGAAATTTTGCTTCCTCTATATCAAGCAATAACCTTTCTACAGAAAATACATTCTCAAATTTCTGATTGGACTGATCGGACACTTCTTTCTCCTTAAATACCTAAATTTCTAGCTGCGTATTGTGGTTATTTCGATAACTGCCGCTGCAAAAAAATGCAAAAACAAGACATAGGGCATGAAATAAATAGATGGCACCACAAATATGTACTCCAATATGTGGATATCACTATCGGCCCAAAATCTGCTGAAAAAAGATGTAGCAAAAACTAAAGAGAATATTGCTGGTATTAATACCGCACCCCCAAGAAAATAATATGAACCCCATAAGTTGTTATACTTTTTCTTTTCTTCTTTTGTTAAATCATCCCTCCAAGGAATGTTCTGAGGCAACTTCGGTAATGATATTATTCCAATCTCTTTTCGAGCAAAAAGCATCCCACCACCAAATCCAAAAAAGGACAGAAATAATTGTTGTAACAACAACATCTGAAATACGCTAGGATCACCAACAATAGGAAGCTTCATAACATCTAGTGGCAATATCATAATTACCGTACGATCTAAACCACTGGAAACAAGGGCATTCAAATCTCCCATGATAAAAATATACAATAAAAACGGCAGACTTAAATAGGTGCATAGTGTAATCACGATCAATTTGATCTTTGGGGTTTTGTTAGGGTCGTTGCGTTTCGTTTCATAGCGCCTTATAGAGGACTGGCATAGCGCGCGCCCAAAATACATAAACATAAAAAGATATGAAACCATCCACAAGCAGGCAAAGCCATAGACAAATGCAGGAATGTATAAAAATGCACAGAGGCCAAGAAGGACTGCAAGAATTGTACTATTTTTTAAGAACGCTATGTTTCCAAAAAAGCTATTACTCAATGACGCAGCCATTCGCTCTCCACTTAATTGCCCTTTCGGGTATCTTTACTCACACATTCAAAACACGATTAAATGCAGTAGCACAATTAAAAATAGCAAGTCAAACTTTTATGTATTTATTCTTCTATGCCGCCAAATATCCAGTTTTTAAAATGATTATAAAAATACATTCTGGTGTATTGATCCTTATAGTCTGGATGAATGTGATCGATTGAATCACCCACATGTTCTCTTGGAATACATATTGGCATATCGGAAAGCAGGATTATTCCTGATTTGTTGATTAGTGAGTTTACCTTTGAAAGATATTTATTGCTGTCTTTACAAATGTTTTCTTCTATAGGGCCGTGAATATATGCGCATGTTAAATTATTATTATTACAAAAATGATATATTTCTCCTAAGTACTTTATTTTCTCAAGACGTATTTGGTTTGCCTTAAAACCTTCTGTGTCATCTTTAAAACTCAAAGGCAAACCTTGTGGCATATAATCGTTATCAATTGTTATATTATCTTCTGGTTCTCCCCAGTTATTATTTTTTAATGAATTATAAAATTTCTTAACAGTATGGAGATTAAAAACACTTAAATTTATGCCATTAAAACCTTCTGATTTAAGAATGATAAAAGGTTGGTTATAATTTTCTGCAATTGGCCGCGTCATCATATCGACTGTATGCATAATAATAACGTGTTTGATCTTCTTGTTATATCGATATATATTTTTAAGCATCTCAAATGAACCTCGATAGCCGAATGTTCCTGTCAATGCATAATTTTCAGTGTTTTCACCAGATAATTCGGATAAAAGCCCTGCATTAAGTGCATTACCGAGTGAGCTGTCGCCGATAAATACGGTAACAGCACTTGATTTTTGGGCTTTTTTGATTTGATAATTATAAAGTGTTTCAAAAGGCATAGTTTGAATATTCAAACCTTGCCAGACAAGAATATTGTAAGCGGCACAGTATAAGCCCCCTACTGCAAAGAAAACTGTAAATAATGTGATCAAGTATTTATTAAAGAACAAATTTTATACCTATTTAGAACTGAAAATATAAAAAATCAGATGGATCACCAAGCTTAAGTAACGAACAGATAAATAACATCAAAATAAGCATTGCCCACACAAATGTCGGACGCCAAAGTAAGTATTTGTTTTTGCTTTTTGTATGTGAATAGCCACCTTCTATTAGAGCGACATTGTAACGACTAAATATTTCCGAGACATTTGGTGACAAAAAACAAATTAGCGCAAAAATAATAATTTCTAATCCACTATATATATTTACGCCATTGATCAAAGCTCCACTTTCTATTCCCGGAATACTCAATCCTTGAGGAGTTTTTATTCCATTTATAAATAGCATTCCTTTCCACATGCTAATAACACTTGGTATATCTGCCGCTCTAAATAATATCCATGCAAAAGTTATAGAAACCATAGTCATAGACCAGCTAATAAACCAAGGTATTTGTAATTTAATAATTTTTTGAAAACTTTGGTTAATTACTAAAAACAGGCCATGAAGACCGCCCCACAATACAAAATTCCAACTTGCACCGTGCCAAAGGCCGCCGATAAGCATCGTTATCATGACATTCAAATACCGTTTTATCGTTCCATGACGGTTACCACCAAGAGGAATATAAAGATAATCTTTTAGAAAACGCGACAATGTGATATGCCACTTTCGCCAAAAATCAATAATAGATATCGCTTTATATGGAGAAGAAAAGTTATGAGGCAATCTGATGCCAAACATATAAGCCAAACCAATGGCCATATCAGAATAAGCGGAAAAATCAAAATATATCTGAAGTGTGTAGGCTAAAGCGCCAAACCAAGCTTCTATAAATGTTGGGTTGCCACCGCTTTCAGCAAAGGTAAAAACATTATTAGCAGTCATCGCTAAACTATCTGCAATAATTACTTTTTTAAATAACCCAATACAAAAAACAGAAAACCCAATTGCCAGATGTTTGGGAACCCTTATCTTTTTTGAGAATTGAGGAAAAATATCTGAGTGATGCACAATTGGTCCAGCTATGAGCTGGGGAAAAAAGCTAACGAAGAAAAAGTAGCGGTTGAATGTAACAAGCTTAGCTTTTCCGTAATATAAGTCGACAAGAAAAGCTATTTGCTGAAAAGTAAAGAATGATATTCCTATGGGTAAAACAATATTAATCCATTCGTAATCATGGGAAGTTATCGTATTGATATTATCAATTAAAAAATTCGTATATTTATAAAATGATAAAAGCGTGAGATTAAATATTATACCAAAGGCTAATGCTACTTTACTCTTACCCTTTATGGGCGCACTTATTAGATAATTGATCGTAATACTAAATAGAAATAAAAGGAGGTGATCAAAACTCCAGTATCCGTAAAATACTATAGAGCATAGATTGATCCAAATGACCCATAGATCGCTTTCTTTTCGTCGCAATAACATAAAACCGATTAGACACACCGGCAAAAATATAAAGATAAAGATATGACTGTTGAATAACATGTAGCCGCTCAATCAACCTATACTGGTTTTTCTTGATCTTCTTTTTTGCCGTAAATAAAATAGAGATTGCGGGAGTAAATGATGAGCGCCAAACCTTGCCCCATGTAAAATACAGGGTCTTGTCGATACAAAGCATAGGCAAAAAGGACGAGTGCGCCTGCAATGCTAAAGAACCAGAAAGCCACTGGAACAACGCTTCTCTGAGCTTTTTCTGTTGCAATCCACTGGACTACAAACCTCATAAAAAATAATCCTTGTCCAAAAAAACCTACAATAATCCATATTGTTTCTGCGCTCATTTTTAACCTTTTTTCTTTTGTGCCAAAACGTAAACAGTAAGCCCGAATGGCATTGAAATTCCTAACTTTGCCATTTCTGCTTCAAGCTTTAAAATTGTAAAAAATATTTTGTCTGCGAATTTTGGAAGATTAGAAGATTGCTTTTTGATTGTTTGATCTTTCTTCTTCATTTTGTTTTTTAGGAGGAAAGCAAGCTTGGATGCTACAGCAAGAGGAAAGAGACCAGTAATAAAGTATCCTGATCTGACTAAGGTGTAATATTCAGGCAAAGCTTTTAACAATCGACCTTTTGTATAGCGCCTGAAATGCTGGTTAGCCACATCATGCGGCCCGAATAGCCATTGATAAGCAGGAACCGTCAACAGAAGATACCCGTTATCGTCAAGATGGTTATCAACCCAAGAGATAGCCCCTTTTTCATCCTCTATATGTTCTAGCACTTCCAACCCAACTATTGTCTTGTAGGATTGATCAACCTTTATTTGAGGTAAACCTTCTGTATAAATTGTTCTAACAGGCTTTTGTTTGAGATATTCTTGGGCTTCTGGGGCCAATTCTATTGCATCTACCTCGCCATATTGCTTTAAAGTGGGTATAGCATGTCCACTACCTGCGCCAATATCTAAAACTGGCCCATCGATTTCTTTCACACTTGCGAGTAAATTGCCGAGTAGTGTTACTCTTCCTCTGTTTAACCAATTACGCTCTTCGCTGTATAGCTGCTTCTTCGCTTGCGCTTCCATTCCCTGAACTTTCTGCTTTACCACGCTCTCTATATTGAGGTCGTGATCCACTTTCATGCAAAACGCGAACTAGTATTTCTGCTGTTAAGCCTTGCACAATCAAAATCAGTGATACAACGCATAACATCACACCTAATAAAAGCAAAGGTCTTCCACCAATTGATGCACCAAGAATTATTTTTATGCCGACAAGATACAGGCAGATCAAAAACCCAATCGTGCCAATAACAAGTCCAATACCACCAAAGAAATGAAGAGGTCGATGTAAATAACGATGTAGGAATGTGACAAGCAACAAATCAAGCAATACGCGAAATGTACGATCTAATCCGTATTTGGATACACCTGCTTTTCGTGAATGATGATTTACTTCAACTTCTATTATTTTACCGCCAACTTCTTTGACTAACGCAGGTATAAAGCGATGCAATTCTCCATAAAGACGAATGCGTTTGATAATAGATGCCCTGTAAACTTTCAAAGAGCAGCCAAAGTCATGCAACTCCAAGCCTGATATTTTGCAGATAATTTTATTGGCAATCTTGGAAAGAAATACTCTTAAAAAATAATCGTGTCTTTTTTTACGCCAACCAGAAACCATATCAACATTTTCTGATTCCAGCTTTTCGAGCATTTTTTTAATATCTGATGGGTCATTCTGCAAATCCCCATCCATTGTTATTATTATTTCCCCTTGAGCCTGATCGAAACCAGCCTGCATAGCCGTAGACTGGCCATAATTTCGGGCAAAATATGTTGGTTTAAGTGATGGGTATTGCTCGGAAAGGTGTTCCAGTTTCTCTACTGTACCATCTGTTGATCCATCATCGATTATGAGTAACTCGTAGGATTCATTAATTTCTTTTTGAAAAATGCCATCTATACGCTCAACAAGTTCTTTTATGTTATCTGCTTCATTATATGCAGGAACAATAATGGATATATAAGGTTTCTGAAAATCCGTTTTCATTATTTTTTCTATGGTTAAATTGTGTTTCGATCATTTGTATGGCGGTTCATAGATAAATTCAACATCATTTTTACCCGAAGGGATATCTATGCTCCATAATGCCCCATATGCAGGCACGATATTCTGTTGCTTGCCGTTTACAAAAGCTTTCCAATTTTTGTTATAGCTATTTGACACAATCAAAACTCCGTTTTCGGTTGTCTCAACAAATAGCTTTATCGTATCAGGCTTATATTCTTTCACGTCAATATTATATTCACCCTTTTTTAAACGTGAGTAATCATTCGATCTATAAACATCTTCTTGTATGAATGCGGTTTCCCTTAGTTTATTAATATTTATATTTGCTATCTGGTTGTTTAAGTCATCTTCGTTACCATATGGCATGGCCTCATAAACAACATACCATCTAGGGAGAACGTAAGGATTTTCATATATTATGAAGTCACGGCCTTTATAAATATCTCTCAAATTGCTCAAGAGCTTTTCTTTTGTGCTTAATCTGGCCCATGCTTTTTCAGGCAATGTCTCTGGCCACGCTTTAAAGTTTGACGTATTTAGTTTTAGCTCAGAAACAATGTATTTAACGTTCAACAAAGAAAGGTGCGGTAAGCTGTAATACTTATCGATATTAACCTCTCCTGTCTCAGGGTCTTCATCCAGTGAGTTAAAGTAGAAATAGTGCTCGTTCCGGTTAAGTTGCTCTATAGAATTCAGATTGCCTTGCTTTGATTTTAGGTAAGGATTAACTAGACCATTCCAGATACTCAGATAAGCCTTCGGATATATATTCATATATCCACTGGCAGTCTCAATACCATATGTATTGAGTAAAGCAGGCTCCAAAACACGAGATGCCATAACAGCTCGATATGGCCCGCTATCCTCTAACTGAATTTTTTGAGCTAACGTCTCTAATCTGGGTGATTGGAAAAACGTAATATAACTACCTTGTGTTATCCAACCATAAATCGATGTTTCATAGGTTTTATAGAGTTGAGGAACATAAATCAGACCAATAGCAATAATTGTCAAATATGCTTTTTTCCAGAACTTTAAGAAATGATCAGTTTGAAGTGCGTAATGCAACAATATCCCTAGTAACACGCCATGTATAAAAAATAATGATCTTACGAATTTGCCTAGAGAAATGCTCTCAATGATTGATGGAATAAAAGGGAATATATCGCGCAAGTTACCTTCAAACAGGATCATTAGCTCCGCGACGATTACACACACACATAGCAATATGATTATCTTTTTATCAAAATAACCCGTTTGCTTTTTACACCCAGACAAAGCAAAGGGCACAATACAAAGATATGAGATTAATAACCAAACTCTATAGTTTTTTAGTAACTCTAATAAGGTAGGATATCCTTGAACGGCTGCCTCTCCATATCGGTGAGATTCTCCGGCATTTGAAAACGTCCCCCAAATGGAAGGAATATGAATAGCTAAAATTACAGAGCATAGAGCTATAAAATAACTGAAGAACCTAAAAGATAAATTTCCTCGTGCAAAAACAAACCATGCAAAAATTGCAGGTAAACAATAGGCCAAATCAAGAATAAATGAACCACATAGTGCGTAAAACAGCCCTATGGCAAGTACATATAAAAATCCTTTAATGTACCTTTCTTCTGACAATGCCCGTTCTACTAGCCAAATCACTAGAGGTATAAAGCCGTAACTAAAGCTATGGTAATACGCTAATGTCTGATTGCTCAGAAACAATAAACCTGCGAGTAAAGAAGGCGTGTGATCCAACTTCAAGTAATCACGACATAGCTTGTAAGTAAAAAAACCTGCTATAAACTGCCCTATAAACCGCTGTAAAGGAAGAACCAGCCAATCGGGCAGTATTAGCATAAGAACAAAATGAATATCAAAATAGCGAACGACATTAGCGCTTAGGTCAACACCGGAACTGGAGTACGGAAACCAATACATTACTCCATATTCCCAGAACTGATTTGCCATAGTGACATATCTACTGAAAAAACTGTCTGCACTATCCCATAACGGGTTATAGGAAAATGGACCAAATGCGATATAAGGAAGAATCAGGACTAAGCTGAATAATGCAAATACGTTATAATCTTTTTCAAATAAGCTCTTAAAGTTCATCGATATTTTCCGTTTAAGTACAAACGAAAAATAGCTACCACATAGTTGTAGGTAGAACAATAGCGATAAAAGTTAACAAATTATTAAAACCTTTCTTATACGATATATCATGTAGTAGTTTATTTTGAGAGCGCCGCTACATATTTCAGAACATGGGTAAAACGTTAAGCCTTTTATGAGGTCGATAAGGTTTGCCATGAAAAATAACAAAAATCTAAATATTTCATCTAATGACATCAAAAGAGCCTATCTGCAAGCAGCTCAAGTAGTTTCTATTTATGGGGAGAAGTACCTCCCTATATTCGAAAGAATTGAAAAGGAATATTTAAAACAAAAGCAAAAGATGGCGACATTGAGAAGAATAGACGAAATAGCAGTGGACAAAAATATTTAAAAACGATAGAAAAATCTAGTACACAAAACAGGACACAAAACAGGACACAAAACAGGACACAAATTAGTACACAAATTTAATATTAGATATTTTATATATTAATTAAGTCATTGTTTTTATTTATTAAATATCCCTACGATTTATTGGTTTCAATCTCGCTGGGGGCACCACTTGATATAGTCAGAGGCAAATAATGATACACCTGACTAATATTGTTGATACGTTTCCTTCGGTTAAGATTCCTAATGATAATGGCGGCTTGCCTGTAGAAGTCTCGCTTATTGCACAGCTGGGACATGGTGCTGGCAATCATCTTTTTTCTCATGTTGCTGCGCGGCAAACAGGACATGCAGAATTTATTGACGAACTTGATGAACCATCGGCAAAACTCGGTGGCACTCATTTTGATCTAGATGATACAACGTCTCTTTATTCCTTTATCGTGGGACCAAAAGGTCATCCATTTCATAGACATGCCGGTCATCGAATATTTACTGCGGTTTCCTGTAGTGGTGGTGCGCAGTTGAGATTTTCTACTGCTACTGAGGCTGAAATAAAAGAAAACCCTCATAAATTCATCGACCACCTTCACTTTATCAATATACCGCCAGATTGTCTTTTCACTGTGCGTTTTGGAGGAGAAACATGGCATCAATTCTGGCCTTTATCTAAAAACTCACTTCATCCAGTTTTCTTTGCTTTATCCTGTCATACCGATGAGCTAGGCGGCAATTTACCTGAAGAGTTAAAGGAGAAAATAAAGGCAAACAAAGCTGATATCCCTTCATTGACTGAATTATTACCTGATGAGGTTTCGAAGCTTATTCATTCAAAGAATTTCAAGGAAGAGATTATTCCAACGACAACACTGTCTCTGGATGCGGCAGCTGGAACAGTTCAACGCAAAGTCTGTGACTCATTCAGAGGAAAAATGGGTATCTTAAGAGGCGCTTGGGGTAACTGGTATGGTTCGGGCGGGTATATTACTCAAACTGATTTGACAAAAACCGTAATCGAGATGGATAAAACACCGGTGCAGTCATTGTTAAGAGAGCACCTGAAGGGTGTTCGGTTACACCATGAAGATACTTTTATGCTCTCTTTGAAAGGGATTGATTTTAAAACGCTTAAGGCGGAAAATATTCTGGAGTTATTGCTTGAGGGTTTTTTAATGAATGCTCCTTGTGGTGTCTCAAGACTAATGTTGCTCCGTAATGTACTTGTGAAGCCTCTAGGATTGAGAACGTCACCTCTGGGCTGTCCAGTTTCATCCTTACTGTCAGAAGATATGAGCAATTTATTTGCTCAAAAATATCCTGTTCTGGATAAAAAAATAGAAAAAAACGGATCAATGGCACAAGTGATTTTGGGAGCGAATGACAAACATTTACAATTCAGATCTTGTGTTGGTGTTGAATTGGTTAGTGAAACTCATGCAAAAATCACTTTAGGCACACGTGTTCATTGCAGGAACCTTTTCGGGCGTGTTTATATGTCTGCAATAGATTACACGCACCGCAAATACATCACACCAACTATGTTGCGCAGAGCTACTGATTATATACTGTTGCAAATTAAATAGTTTTCACACTCGCCACCCTGCTACATTTCTGCTACGTCATAAATATGAATTCGATATCGGATATTTTCAAAAACCTTGATGAGACTTTGACTGGTGAGCGTGTAAGCGTTGATCACTTGCTTTTGGCATTGCATGAGCGGGGGTTCGGGTTTTTGCTTTTGCTCTTTGCCGCGCCGATGGCTTTGCCTATCCCTGTGCCGCCTGTGATTAATGTGATGCTGGCTAGCCCCTTGATCCTGCTGACGGCGCAGCAAGCGATGGGGCGGCATACGATTTGGTTGCCGGCTTGGATGCGCAAGAAAGATATCTCCCGCGAGAAAATGAGTAAAATGATCAACAGCCTGATCCCGTGGTTTGATCGGCTGGAAACCATTGTAAAGCCTAGGTTACAGTTTATAACATCGGGGATTTTTTCATACTTAATTGGAATTTTAGGATTAATTATGGCTTTGGCTGTATGCATTCCGCTTCCGCTTACGAATACAGTACCGAGCCTTGGGATTGCACTGATGTCGATTGGCGTGATTTCAAGGGATGGCTTTGCTGTAATTCTGGGCGCAGTGATTGGTATGGCATGGGTTAGCATGTTGTGCATTGCCTTTGCGTTTTTGGGTATGGAAAGCTTTGAGTTTGTAAAGGAAACAATTAAGAGCTTTATATAAATGACTAGTATTTTACGGATTTTATCCTGTCATAAATTTATTCTGGCCTTTGCGGGCCTGATTTCTGCGCTGGCGCTGGCGGCGGCATTTGCTTCGGAAATCTTTTTAGGGCTAGAGCCTTGTATATTATGCATCTATCAGCGCTATCCCTTTGCGATTGTCATGCTGCTTTCGCTTATATTTCTTGTGGCTTTTCGCAAATCGGATAAATCAATGCGTATAGGGCTGGTTTTCTGCGCTCTGGTGATGCTGGCCAATAGCGGCATAGCAACCTATCACACAGGGGTAGAGCAAAAATGGTGGGACAGCACCGAGGCTTGCACGTTTAACCTCCCCTTAGATGAAGAGCAAAACTGGCTAGAAAATATCATGAGTGCGCCAATGGGCCGTTGTGATGAGATTCCATGGCAAGACCCGATTTTGGGCCTATCCATGGCGAATTATAATATCATGCTGTGTTTTGGTCTTTTTGTTTTGTGTTTACTCAGTGCGGGGATTAAGCCGCGTAATCGAGAAGAAACAAAACCCCAACCAGAATAAAAGAATGAAAGAGGAAAAACCCGATTGATTCTTTTAATGTGCGCTTTTTGCCGAAATCAAATAAATCTTTAAACATTGCCGTAACCCTTGTGTACTATACCTTACAAAGAGTTCATTACTATAGACCTTTTATAAAAAGCAATGTTTTTTGCCATAAATCATGTAATTTACTGAGGTTTTTTTGTGAAAAAAGTTCATCTTTGCGAATTATTGGTGTAGTAAGCTGCCCTATTTCAGGCCTAGGTTCTTTTGATAGATAATAAATTGGAAATAGTGATATTAAAAAAGGAACACTATTTTTTGGATTTTTTGGGTCATAAAAAATATCCACTTCATCACCTTTTGAATATTTAATCTTAAATTTGCCTAATGGTAATCTACCGGAATTCTTGTAGAATTTTTGATTATTAACCGAATATCTATATTTTATACGACAGAGAATTCCATATCTTCCTTCATAACTAAAATTTTCACATATGCCGCTTATATATATCCCTTTATTATAGAGCTTTATATTTCTTGGTAACTTAATAATTAAATCAAATAGTGCAAAACTTAGAAATAACAAGAAAAGAAAAACCATCACACAGAATACAAAAAAGTCATGTGCTTCATTTCGATAAAAAGCAATACAGAAAAAAAGAATAAAGAAGGCACTAAGTAATAAATGTCCAATAATTTTAAAAAAAATATGCTCGTTGAGATTTCTTAATGCTATTTCATTAAGCCGATTTTTCTTACGTAATTCTGCAATCAGATTTCTGGTTTCTTTGGTATAAAAAAGACTTGCAAACATTCTTACTAAGCCTTCTTCTTGAATAGCTTGGAAAATTTATCTTTAGAGGCTTTGTCAGTGCGTACGCGGAAAGAGACTGTCTCGCCTTTATCTTCGCGTTTCAAAACCTCCATATGATCATAAATCCATGATTGGGCTTTACCGTTACTTTGAGGGAGTGTGATGGTCTCCTCTACATATTGCGCGGTCATGATGTCAACGATTTTCTGTAAAAGATCATCTATGCCCTCACCTGTCAGTGCCGAGATACAAACCACATTGGAATTTTTGCGATTTTGCAGGCGCTTAAACTCTTCCCTGTCACCGTCATTTTTTACGGCGTCGATTTTATTATAGACCTCGATGATGCGTGGATCGTTTTCATATTCAACACCCAGACTTTTGAGGACAGAAATAACATCCTCCACTTGCGCTTCATAGTTGCCACTGGAGACATCGGCTATATGCAAGATCACATCACTATAGATGATTTGCTCTAGCGTGGCGCGGAAAGCCTCCACCAGATGTGTTGGCAGATCGGAGATAAAACCCACAGTATCAGCCAGAATGACATCATGCTTATTCGGTAAGGTGATTTTGCGCAAAGTTGGGTCCAGCGTTGCGAAAGGTAAATCTTCGGCAAACACCCCTGCTCCGGTTAAGCGATTGAATAATGTAGATTTTCCAGCATTAGTATAGCCAACAAAGGAGCATACTGGAAATGGCACACGGGATCGATTCTTGCGCCCAAGCTCACGTGTTCTCCGTACGTCTTCCAGTTCTTTTTTGATACTGGTGATTTTCTGTCCGATGATCCTGCGGTCAAGTTCGATCTGCCGTTCACCGGGGCCGCCCATAAAGCCTGCGCCACCGCGCTGCCGCTCAAGGTGTGTCCATGACCTGACAAGGCGTGATTTCTGGTATTCCAGTGCCGCTAGATCGACTTGGAGCTGTCCTTCTTTGGTCTGGGCACGCTCACCAAAGATTTCAAGGATCAGGCCTGTCCGGTCTATAACCTTGCATTTCCATTTGGTTTCCAGATTTCTCTGCTGTACGGGGGACAGGGACGCATTGACGATCACAATAGATGGTGAGAGCTTCTCTATACGCTCTGCCATTTCTTCCAGCTTACCTTTTCCAAAAAAGGCATTGGATTGAATGCGCTCGTATGGCGCAACATGTAGCTCCAGCACATCCAGATATATGGCATGCGCCAAGCCCTCAGCTTCGGCGGTGATATCGTCTATCGAATGCTTGGTTTTTTCGTTCTTCTTTACAGGTTGGATGATAAAAGCAGTTTCTTTATCCTTACCCGTATTCTCAAGCATGATCGATTATTAGTTTCGTGAAGACCGTATTATTTAGTCTTCATCTCCCTCTTCTTTTTTCTCCTCATCAATCAAGCTGAGTGGTCCGCTTGGCATGATGGTCGAAATTGCATGCTTATAGATAAGCTGCACATGGGCATCTCTGCGTAAGAGTACAGAGAAATTATCAAACCATGTGATAATGCCCTGCAATTTAACACCGTTCACGAGGAAAACAGTTACAGAAGCTTTTTCTTTACGAACTTTGTTTAGAAAAACGTCCTGCACGTTTTGTATTTTATCAGCCATTATATAATCCTTTTATTATTTTTATCTGACTAGTTTATTAATGGTTTTAAAGAATTATGAGAAAATTTGAAACAAAATTTTTTGCAAAGTACCACAATTTTCGACGGCTATGGTTGGATTAAGCGCTTTTGCCAAGTGATGCTGCTCTGCGCCCTCGATTACAAGCACAGAATGACACCCGAAAGTCTTAGCACACAACATGTCATTTTCAGTGTCGCCAATGAACCAGATATCCTGCTTTTCGGCCTTAATACCGGATTCCTCTATAGCCAACTTGAGCGGTGCATCAGAGGGTTTATCCTCATGTGCATCGCCTGCCCCGATAAAGATTTCGAAATACTCCAGCCAGCCCAAATGCTCGGCTTCTTTTTTTAGAAATTCTGATTTTTTATTACTGACCACGCCCATCGGGATTTTACGCTTGGCGATTTCTGTAATAAGCTCTTCAGCGCCCTCAAGTGCCTTAATTTTATGAGAATTATTAAGTACAAACTCACCGAAGACGATTTTGGCATCTTCGCTTTTATCGCCATAGAGGATCGGGTACAAAGTCTCTCTGGGCTTACCAAAGTATTTTTTATACTCCCCCTCCTTCATAGGTTCGAAGCCTAACTCCTTCATGGTATGGTTATGGGCTTCATTCAGGAAAGAGTAACTATCGACCAGCGTACCATCCCAGTCAAAGAAAATGGCTTTGGGTTTTGTAAGCTCTTGTCTATTGGGCATGTTTACGTCTCCTTATAGATATTTATTTTCCTTGGCACACAGTACGGATTTTTGAATATTGATTTTATCGCCATAAATTTTTTCCGAGGCGCTGATATAGCCGGGGGTAATGTCACTGACGTAGAAATTGATTGTACCATTCATTGATACCTTGTCGGCTATCTCAGAGTGACGTGATAGATAATCCTCCAACTTGCCCGGAATGATCTCATCTTGCGACAAAATCACTATCTTTTTATCCAGTATTTTTGCAATGCGCTCTTTTAAAAACGCATAATGCGTGCATCCCAAGATAAGGCATTCTATATCCTTTTCAAGCAGTGGCGCTAAATAATGTTCCAGAACATCATCTATCCACGGCATGCCTTCATTTTCAATTAAGGGCACAAGGAGCGGCGTATTGATTTGTTGCATTGTGATATCGGGATTAATCTTTTGAATCTCTTCCTCAAAAATATTGGATAAAATGGTGCGATTTGTACCAATCAAGCCAATATTTTTATAACCATGCTCAATGGCACATTCCAAAGTCGGTACGATCACACCTAAAATCCGGCGCTCTGGGAAATTTTCAACCAAATATTCCTGCTGCAGGCGTCTAAGGGCACAGGCACTTACCGTGTTACAGGCCACGACGACCAAGGCGCAATCGTGAACCTTAAAGAAATAATCCATAGCGCGGCAGCTATAGGCATAGATGGCTTCGGCAGATCTATTGCCATATGGTATATGTAGTGTATCACCAAAATAGATCATATCCGGCTGTGTCGTATGTTGCCTGATTGCCTTTGCAATAATCAAGCCGCCTAATCCGGAATCAAATATGCCGATTTTCATGATGTTCAGCGCTCCTTAAAACTAGAGCATATTAACACTGACCGAGAATAATTTTTCAACAATATGGGCTTTCTCACTTTGTGCCCAAACCACGGCAATATCACCTTTGCGCAGTTCGGTTTTAGGCTCGGGCATGATGATTTCATCACCTCGAATAATTGCTGCGAATGTGACTTCTCTTGGTAGTTCAAGATCTGCGATGCTTTTATTGACCACAAAAGACGCATCAGAGACTTCTGCCTCAATTATTTCTGCAAAACCATCGCGAACGTTATAGATACCGCGGATACGCCCTCTTCTGACGTGCTGCATGATATGCGAAACCAGCGTAGAGCGCGGTGAAATCATCACATCTACGCCCAATGGTCCGACAAGGGGATAATAAGCATGGTTATTCACCAGAGTTAACACACGCTCACATCCATATTGCTTTGCCAATAGAGAGCCAAGAATATTACTTTCATCATCATTCATTAGGGCGATATAGGCCTCTGATTTTTCAATGGCCGCTTCTTCTAAAATAGAACGCTCCAGTGTATCACCATGCAAAATGATAATATCTTCAAGCTTTTCACTCAGGAAATTAGCCCGCTCCGTATTATGCTCGATAACCTTAAGCTGTATTCCGCTCAGCTTGGATTTCATCAGTTTTATGAAAGAATAGCCAATATTCCCGCCGCCAGAAATGATGATACGGCGCGCTTCTTTTTCCAAATGCCCAAAGGCCGCCATAACGCGGCGCAGATGCTGTGTATCTACTATGATATAGGCTTCATCACCGACTTCTAGCATATCATCGCCATCGGGAATAATATGTTTGTTGTTTCTATGGATGGAAACCACACCAAAAGATAGGTCGGGGAAAAGGTGTTTTAGTTGGCTAAGCTGTGTATTGATGACAGGACAATCCTCAGCACAGATCACACCAATCAGATATAAGCGCTCATCAACCATACTGATTACCGATGTTGTTCCGGGTACAGAGATACGCCTGAGGATATCCTCGGCGATCAAGGTCTCCGGCGAGATAATCACATCAATAGGCATATGAGAGCGACTAAAGAGATTTGACCATGCTGGATCAAGGAATGACTGGTCTCTGATACGGGCAATTTTCTTGGGAACCCCGAAGAGAGAATGTGCAATCTGACAGGAAATCATGTTTGTTTCATCAGAAAGAGTCACAGCAATCATCATATCGGCTTCATTTGCTCCAGCCGCACTTAGAATATCAGGATTAGACGGTTTACCTGCAATTGCATTTACGTCCATCGTGTCATTGATCTGATAGACCAGTTCCTCGCGGGGATCGATAATCGTAACGTCGTTATCTTCTCTGGCGAGATAGGCTGCTATACTTGATCCGACTTGTCCCGCTCCGCAAATGATGACGCGCATTGTGATTGACCTGTTTTATTATTCTAAAATCTAACGACGCAGTTTATCGTTTTTCACGATTATTTAAACTCGAATTTATACTTTTTTGTAAATAACGCAAATATCAACTTGATGCGGCTTCTTTTTCTTGCCCGTTTGTGACTTCGAGGGTTTTGAGTTTTCGATGCAGGGCCGAGCGCTCCATACCTATAAACTGGGCAGTTTTTGATACATTACCATCAAAGCGCTCAATTTGCTTAAGCAGATAATCACGTTCGAAATGCTCTCTTGCCTCTCTTAAAGGTAATGTCAGGAAGTCTACAGTCTCAAAGGTTTCAATGACAGAAGCGACTTGAGTGTTATCATTTTGAGGCGAAACTGTCCGTGATGTAATTTCCGGTGGCAGATGAGACACCGTGCAGGTTTTACAATCATCCCCTTGCATCATAATGGCGACCCATTCCAGCACATTGCGCAATTGTCTGATATTGCCCGGCCAGTGATAAGATTTAAGGGCACTGATGGCTCTTTCATCAAATTCACAAAGGTTGAGGCCTGTTTCTTTGTTTAACTGATTTTTTAAGGTTTTGAGAACATTTTCAAAATCTGATTTACGTTGTGTTAGTGGCTCGAGAGCAATATGAACAACATTTAAACGATAATATAAATCTTCGCGCAAAGAACCATCTTTAAGAGCTTTTTCAATATCGTCCGAAGATGATGCAATAAACCGGATATTAGCAGGTGTCATACCATTTTCCGTATCTATCATATAGTTATTATCCTGCATAATTTTGGCAAGGCGACCTTGAAGGTCCAAAGGCAAGCGATCAATTTCCTCTAGTAATATTGTACCGTTTTGGGCTTGCGAAAACACGCCCTTATTACGACTATGACCAAATAATTCTGCTTCTAGGCGCTCTGGATCATCCCCTTGACAATTAAATACAATAAAGGGGTTTTCTTGTCTTTCGGAATGCTTGTGAATATATCGCGCAGCCAAGGCCTTGCCTGTGCCAATTTCACCGGAAAGCAAAATACGGCTATTAGTGGGAGCAGCGCGCTCCAATAAGCTTAGTACTTTTGGTGATAAGACACTATAATCCGTAGGTATTTGTGCTGATTTACCAGCTTTTTCTCGAAGCAAAGCATTTTCTTTTTTTAGAGCTGCGTTTTCAAGCGCGCGGTGGATCATCAATAATAAACGATCGGATTTGAATGGTTTTTCAATAAAATCATAGGCACCGATTTTAATTGCTAAAACGGCTGTTTCCACTGTTCCATGCCCACTAATCATTAGGACTTCTGTGAAGGGATGATTTTTCTTGATGGTTTTCAGAATTTCAATACCATCATCTTTGCTGCCTTGTAGCCATATATCCAAAATCACAAGATCTGGCTGCTTTTTATCTATGGATTCGTACGCCGTTTTACTGCCCGAGGCTCCGCGTGTTGAATACCCCTCATCTTCCAGCATAGAGCAAATCAGATTACGAATGTCATCTTCATCATCGACAACAAGAATATCGGCCTTTTTTATCATGATGCGAGTTTTTCCCTTTGTGTATCGTGATTATTCATGTTCTCTTTGGGCAATTGAAAGACCATAACCAGCGTTGCACCGCCTGTATCTTTCCATGATTTATTAGCTTTCAACCATTCCGGCACGCCTAAAAATAATGTGCCGCTACAATCTTCCATGATCTTTTTGACAATCGCCAAACCAAGCCCTGTGCCTTTTGGTTTATGGGTTACATAAGGCTCGGTGAGTTTCTCATTAGCTTCGTCCTCCGGGAAACCTGCACCATTATCAGAGATCGAGACAAATAGCTCATCTTGTCCATGGTAGCCAATCAGGATATTAATATGTCCATCCTGATCTTCTTCAACAGACTGAATTGAATCTACGGCGTTTTGCAAAATATTGGTCATAGCCTGACGGAATTGGCGTGCATCAATTTCAGAGACAAAGCCAGAGACCTCAGCCCCCTCTTGCTTTTCGAAGTGGAAACGGATATCGGGATGTGCTTGTTGTTGCAGTATGAGAGATTCCCTGATCTGCTCGGGCAGGTTTTCTGTTTTCAGCACTGGCTCCGGCATACGGGCAAAGGAACTGAACTCATCGACCATGCGCCCGATATCACCGACATGACGGATGATTGTCTCGATACATTGCTCGAATGTTTTTCCTGACTCCTCATCAAATACATTCTTATATTTCCGGCGCAGCCTTTCCGCAGAAAGCTGTATCGGGGTCAGTGGGTTTTTGATCTCATGAGCGATACGGCGCGCGACATCGGACCAAGCTGCCTTGCGCTGTGCGGATTCAAGTTCGGTAATATCATCAAAGGTAATAATAATATTTTGATCTTCTTCCCCACCAAGTTCAATTGTGATGCGGAAGATAAAAGAGCGCTTCTTGCCATCTGCTCCGATATGCTGGATTTCACGCTGTGTGATTTTACCGATGCGTTTTTGGGCATGATTCATAGCTTCGGATAATTCCGGAAAAATATCCGTCAGCTTTTTATACATCAAATCTTCTCTGCCCTTATCGAGCAGTGAAAAGGCGGCGCTATTGACCAGATTGATATAGCCATTCTGATCCACACCGATTACACCTGAGGACACCCCTTCGAGGACGGTTTCCGTTACGCGGCGACGATAATCAAGCTGGCGGTTAGCTTCGATCAGATCACTACGCTGCTTATGGATTTGAGAGGTCATCCGGTTAAAGGATTGTGCCAGATAATCAAATTCCTCCAAGGATTTATTTTCTGGCACTTCGAAAGTCAGGTCACCTGCACGCACGCGGTCGGCAGCGGTGATCAGCTCACTAATCGGTTTTACCAGTTGGCGCGCGAGAATAAGGCCGAACCAGATTGCTGCAAGAAGCAATAAGAACCCCACAGCAACAAACAACATTGTTACAGTGACTTGCAACCCTGAATATTGTGCCTTTAAATCCGCATAATCATCTGAGGCAAGCTGCGTTGATGACAAATGAGACAGCACTTGCGGGTCAAGCATCCGTCCAACAAAAAGATACGCATCAGGATAGTTTTGTAGTTTCACAAGTGCGCGAACGCGATCCTGATCTTCTCCGGTCATCAAGACGACATCACCGTTTTTAGCGCTTTGCATGGCATATTCGGGAACTTCCTCGTACTCTAAAGCAAAGGTCAAAGCCGAACGTGCCAAAACACGCCCATCTTCTTGAAAAACGAGCGCTTCGGACAGGTTTCTGAATGTGGATTGCGTGTCCATCACCTCTTGCAAGGTTTCAGGATGAAACATCAGCATATCCGCTTGACGATCCAGGTCACCAGCCATTGCCATCGTATCGGCTTTGATAACCTGTTTGTGTTCCTCCAGATAGGATTGCGCGACCGCTTGTGATTCATTAATTGCAGTTTGCACACGCTCACTGAACCATGCCTGCACCCCATAATGAAAGAATACCACTGAAAACACCGTCATGATAATTGTCGGTACGGCGGCAATAATACTGAAGATATAAACCAGCCGGACATGAAGGTGAGAACCAGCAATACCTCTTTTGCGGCCACTCCAAAGACCAACAATCCGATAGGAAATCAGGGAAACCAAAAGCAATAGAATAATCAGGTCAAGGTTCAACAGCCAAACCACTAGATCGGAGTTTCCACCACTATCGGGGGCTTCTTTCAGTGCTGAGTATGTTGCCAAAGAACTAATAACGGCTGCAATAACCAGCAACACAGAAGCCTTGGTACGCCAAGACCGTGTCATTATGTGCTTGAAACTCAGGCTGGAATATAGTTTTTTATAAAAATCCGATTGAGGCATATTATGTCTACGACTATGATACTATGTTGCATAAATACAACAGCCGTGACATTTTTTCAACAATTATTAGGGTTAAACCAAAAGATATACAATGAATAAGCCTACGCCCTCGCCTTTTCATGTCATTATTGTTGCTGCTGGAAGCGGTCAACGAATGGGCGGCAGTCTCCCCAAGCAATATCAGGATTTGGCTGGAAAATCCGTGCTACAGCATTCCATTGATTTATTCGAGAGCATGCCTGAATGTAAATCTATTACTGTGGCCATAAGCCCGGAGCATCAAAATCTCTTTGATGACAAAATTAAGGGCAAAAACCTGTACGTCATTCATGGTGGCAAAACAAGGCAGGACAGTGTTCATAACGCGCTGAAGTCTCTGAATTGTGCGCAAGATGATTTTGTTTTGATACATGACGCAGCGCGTCCGTTGGTTACAGCGCAAGATATACGCATTCTATGCAAAGCCTTAGCAAGTGAGCAAGCTGCAAGTCTGGCTTCACCAGTGCGTGATACGCTGCGTTATAGTGATGATGAAGGGTTTGCAGCCAATAATATCGAGCGTGATAATCTTTGGGCCATTGAAACGCCGCAAGGCTTTCACTATGGTATTCTCAAGCAAGCCCATGAAAAATTTGGCCACGAAAAAGCCTATAGCGACGATACAAAAATAGTTTCTGAATTCAATGTAAAGACGAAGCTTATTGCTTCATCAACACCGAATTTTAAAATCACTTATGCTGATGATTTCCTTTTGGCAGAAACTCTTTTATTGTCGAATACGCAACGAAAGGACTAGACCTCTCCATGGTACGCCGTATGACTTATGAATTTTGCTCTGGCCTTGGCTTTGATGTCCATAGCTTTAGCGATGAACCTGCGACCAGCATTCGTCTTTGCGGGATTGATATTCCTTATGAGAAGAAATTAAAAGGCCATTCCGATGCCGATGTCGGGCTTCATGCAATAACAGATGCGATTTACGGGGCGATCGGGGCTGGTGATATTGGTCAACACTTCCCACCAAGCAATGATACTTTTAAAGATATGGATAGTGCTGTTTTTCTGGAACATGCATTATCTTTGGTACGTGGAGAAAAAGGCCAGCTTATCAATGTGGATGTCACCCTGATCTGTGAAGAGCCCAAGATCGAACCTTACCGAAAATTTATTAAAGAAAGATTGGCGGCACTTTTATACCTTCAGCCCAGACGGGTTAATATCAAGGCTACAACAACCGAGCAACTGGGCTTTACGGGTCGTAAAGAAGGTATAGCAGCGCAAGCGATTGTATCAATCGCTCTGCCAGTGGATTAAAACCATGAAGAAGATCAGCTTTCATATTCCGGAGCAACTAGATCGCCGCAAAGCCTATACGTGGCTGGCGAGTTGGTTTGGTTGTGGTTTTCTCAATCCTGCGCCCGGCACTTGGGGGTCTTTGGGCGCCCTACCCTTTGGCATTGTTATTTATGCATATGGGGGAATATTCTCTCTTTTTGTTTGCGCAGTCATAATAACAATTATTGGCCTATGGGCGGCTGATCTTTTTGATAAAGATATGGGCGGGCATGACTCCAAGATGATTGTGATTGATGAGGTTGCTGGCCAGTGGATTGCGATGCTGCCTGCAATGGGTAATCCTTTTCTGATTTTATTGTCATTTTTCTTCTTCCGGTTTTTTGATATTTTAAAACCCGGCCCGATTGGATGGGCTGATAAAAATCTGGAAGGTGCAAAAGGGGTTATGTTTGATGATGTTATTGCAGGTATTTTTGCGGCCTTTATTATATTCGGGATAACCATAGTAATATGAGCAAAAATATTCAAAGCCTCGTTGGAAAACTAAGCCTTCTTTTGATGGAAAAGAAGCTGGTGTTATCTTGTGCGGAAAGCTGTACGGGCGGGCTTATTGCAGCGGCAATGACCGAACGCGCAGGCTCCTCCCAGATTTTTGATCGTGGCTTTGTAACATATTCGAATGATGCCAAAATGGATATGCTAGGTGTGCCTAGTAATATTCTAGAGGAACATGGCGCGGTTAGTTCACAATGTGCCACGGCAATGGCGAAAGGCGCTACAAATCATAGTCTAGCTGATATATCAGTTTCAGTGACAGGCATAGCCGGCCCCGATGGTGGCAGCGCGGAAAAACCAGTTGGCCTTGTCTATTTTGGTGTAGCCTCAAAATCGGCTGGGACTAAAACCTATGAGTGCCATTTTGAAGGATCGCGCGCAGAAGTGCGGCAACAAAGTGTTACGTTTGCACTTGAGGCACTGATAGATTATGCGGGAGATTATTCATGAAAATAGCACTCGTTTCCGGCGGAGACCACAAATACTACCCTATGATCCTTGAGTGGATTGCATCAGTAGATAGCGCGAAGCCAAAAGATGTGGATGTTGATTTGTGTATTCTTGATGCAGGCCTAACAGAAGAGCAAAAACAGGTTTTACAAAAACGTGTTGCGCATATTGCCGCGCCGGAATGGCCAGCGGATCTACCTGCCTATAAAATCAAAAATAAGGAATTTTTGAAGGCATGTGCCGGACGCCCTTTCCTGCCCGAGCTTTTCCCTGATTATGATGTTTATGTCTGGCTGGATGGTGATACATGGGTGCAGGATTGGGGAGCAATTGATCTCCTCGTGGCTGGGGCACAGAAATCAGGACTCGCGATTTGCCCGCAAGTTGACCGCGCCTATGGTAAGGCGATGCGGCTGAAATGGTTGGGGCCTTTTCCATTCAAAGCCCGAAGTTTTTACTATAGTAATGCACGGCGTGCTTTTAGCGGCAAAGTCGCTCGTGATCTGTTTCCTTACCCTACCCTTAATGCAGGTGTCTTTGCGATTTCAGGCAAAGCCCCGCATTGGGCACGATGGCAAGCTTTGATCGTTAAGGCTTTGGAAAAAGGGAAAGTTTTTACCGCCGAACAGCTAAGCCTTGGCATGATGGTGTATTTAGAGAAATTTCCGGCCGAGTTTCTGCCAGCCACTTGTAATTGGCTGCTAGAGAATCAGCCAGTCTGGGATAATGATAATCACTGCTTTGTTGAGCCGTACCTGCCACATCAGAAAATCGGGATCATGCATTTATCAGGCTGTGATGCGATGCGCCTTGATCGCAGTGTTAAGGTGGATATCAATACTGAAGATGGACAGGATAAATCTTTGAGTTATCGCTATCCGTATTATGACGGGGAATGTGATGAAGCGATAGAACTCCCCCTATCTTCCTCGTCTGAAGCAGCCGCCTGAACGCCATTTTCGCCATAGAGTTCACGCGCTCGATCTTCGAAGGAAGAGACCATACGCCTTACGATCTCGTTAAAGAACATACCCATCAGATTTTGCAGCACAAAGTTTTTAAACTCGAAATCAACGTAAAAATCAATCGTGCAAGAACCATCTTCTTCACGGATGAATTTCCATTTATTGGACAGATATTTCATCGGGCCAGAAAGATATTCGACATGGATTTCATTGGGCTTTTTAAGGGTCACCTTTGAGCCAAATTTCTCGCGCACCATTTTATAGCCAATGGTCAAGTTGGCATAAAAGATATTGTCGCCGTCTCGCTTATAGATATTAGATGACATGCACCATGGTAGAAAATCAGGATACTCATCCACGCCAGCAACAAGATCAAAAAGCTGCTCTGGCGTATAGGGAAGATTTCGTTTTTCCGCGTGGGTTGTCATGTTTAATAGTTTCCAGATAATAGTTACAAGTTGCAAGAAAGCCTAAATAAGTCTTGTAACTGGACACTTGTAACTTGCAACTAAATTACTCCGCCGCAACTTTGTCGCCATATTTTTTCAATCTGGCTGCCTTGAGCTTTTCGAAGTCATCACCGGCATGGTGAGACGAGCGGGTCAAAGGTGAGGCCGAGACCATCAAAAAGCCTTTGGCTTTGGCCATTTTCGTCAGTTGTTCGAATTCTCCCGGTGTCCACCATTTCATAACGGGGGCATGTTTTGGCGTTGGCTGTAGGTATTGTCCGATAGTGATGAAATCGATTTTAGCAGCGCGCATATCGTCCATGACTTGTGCGACTTCTTCTTTACTCTCACCGAGCCCGACCATCAGGCCTGATTTGGTAAAGAGCGTAGGATTAACCTCTTTCACGCGCTCAAGCAATCTTAGTGACCTGAAATAACGTGCACCGGGGCGAATGGTTGGATAAAGGCGCGGCACAGTTTCAAGATTATGATTAAATACATCCGGCGCAGCATCAATAACATGGTCGATATCACGCATATTGCCTTTAAAGTCACCGGGCAGGATTTCGACAGTTGTGCCTGGGCTTTTCATACGGATGGCCTGAATGGTTTTGGCAAAGTGATCCGCACCGCCATCCTTTAAATCATCACGATCAACGGACGTTACAACAACATGCTTTAGGCCCATTTGCATCGTCGCCACGCCAACGCGTAAAGGTTCCAGCTTATCAAGCTGATCCGGCTTACCTGTGGCAACATTACAAAATGCACAAGCCCGTGTGCAGACTTCACCCATGATCATAAAGGTTGCGTGTTTTTGCTGCCAACATTCACCGATATTCGGACAGCCAGCTTCTTCACACACGGTGGTCAGTTTTTGCTTGCGGACAACATCCATTGTCTCAGCATAAACTTTGCCTTGCGGCGCAGGCACACGTATCCAATCTGGCTTTCGCCCGGCTGGGCGATCCGGATTCTTTTGCTTTTCCGGATGACGTTTTGCCTTGTCTAAAAGTTCTTTGTTATAGGTCATGCGGCTTTTCTATAATATTTTATTCAACAGGAACAGGTTTTTTTGTACTCATGCTAATTTCGCATCGGCTCTTGATCTTTTTCAAAATACCTTCTCGCAATTTAAATCTGTCATTGCACACGGATAAAGAGTGCGTTGGCGTATCAACAATATAACCTTTTTTATCCGGTCCGCGGATCACAGACTTCCAGCCGATAGTGTTTTCGACATTGACAGTTTGTCCGGTTTCATCCAGTTCAAACCCAGTGATGGTAAAGCTCATTTTTGAATTCATTGTCTTGTTTTTATCACTTCTGAGACTTTCGAGAATTTCGGCTTTGCTAATTTTCAAAAGCATTGGTTTTGGCTGATTTTCAATATTATATGTTGTTTCAACTACAATTTCATCATCCACATGCTTTTCAGTGAAGGCAATAATTGCATCCCTATCAAGGCTTTCACTTGTATAAAGCTTTGTTATTGTATCAAAATATTCTTCAACCATTTGCGGCGTGATTGATATTTCTTCGGCCCGCACCTGAATAGGCAATGCCATAAATATCAAAGCTATAAAAAGTAATTTGTTCATATTTATTCTTTCTTTTCGCACAGGCAAAAAACACTTAAGCCAAAGAGTTTATTCATCTTGAAGATGCTTAGTCTCTCCAAATCATGCACAGCAATAAGGCTTTGGTTCATCCAGTCGGGATAAAGTTTAAGTTCGCTCTTGCCCTCGATTTTACCTTTTTCAAAAAGCATCTTCTTTGTTAGCCTTATGGCAGCAACGACAGGAAATAAGGAGCCAAAGAAATAGCGGCTTTTGATTGGCTTTAGCCCTGCCCCTTTGATCGTGTTTTCCATCATCTCAATCGTATAGCGGCGATAATGCTCTAGGAAGACATCATGGCCTGACCACATAAACTGGAAGGCCGGAACAGTGATCAAGACTTTTCCACCAACATCCATAGTATCTGCATATTCCTTTAGCAGCGCTACATCATCAGGCACATGCTCCAGAACATCCATCATTAAAATCAGGTCTTGTGTTGTTTTATCTATCGATTTTACAAATTTAATAGATTTGCCATTTTGATCTTCTTCGCTCTCCGCTTCGTAGTTTGGATCGACGCAAACTGCGCTGCCTGCCATATTGTGATCCAAGAGCTGGCGGGAGAAAATCCCCGAGCCTGCACCAACATCCAGAACCTCATCGACTTTTAGGTTGCCCAAGAACTCACGCATGGCCTTGCCCTTGGATACGTAATACCAATGATCATGGATTTTATCGCCTAGAATATCTTCTTCTTTGAGATCCATTAGTACCCTTCCATCAGGCTATTTTTAAAAATGTATTGCCTTATTATACGCAGAAAGTACGCTTTCATGCATCATTTCTGATAAAGTCGGGTGCGGGAAGACTGTATGCATCAACTCGGCCTCTGTGGTTTCTAAGGTTTTACCTACCACATAGCCTTGGATCATTTCGGTAACTTCGGCGCCAATCATATGCGCGCCGAGCAGTTCCCCAGTCTTTTCATCGAAGATGGTTTTGATTAAGCCTTCCGGCTCACCCAGCGCAATGGCTTTGCCGTTTCCGATAAAGGGGAAGCGTCCGACTTTGATCTTATAGCCCTGCTCTTTGGCGGCTTTTTCTGTCAAGCCAACAGATGCGATTTGCGGATGACAGTAAGTACAGCCCGGAATATTGGATTTTATCATCGGATGGACATCTTTTTCACCTGCGATTTTCTCAACACAAATAACACCTTCATGGGATGCTTTGTGCGCGAGCCAAGGCGGCGCGGTTACATCACCAATCGCATAGACGCCCTTTTCATCGGTTTCCAGCCATTCATTCGTGACAATAGCGCCGCGGTCAATCTTGATCTTTGTGTTTTCAAGGCCGATATTTTCAGTATTACCAACCACGCCCACAGCCATAATAACCTTATCGACGGATATGGTTTGATTACCCTTTTTGGTTTCAATCGTGGCCTTTACACCGGATTTGGATTTATCCAGCTTGGTGACTTTCGCGCCAGTCATGATCTTAATGCCCTGCTTTTCGAAGGCTTTTTGAGCCATACCGGAAATCTCTTCATCCTCAACGGGAAGCACGCGATCCATGACCTCGACGACTGTGACTTCTGCGCCCAGTGTGTGATAGAAGCTGGCGAATTCGATCCCGATTGCGCCCGATCCAACAACCAATAATGACTTTGGCATTTCTTCGGGAACGAGTGCTTCTTTGTATGTCCAGACTTGCTTGCCGTCAGGTTCAAGCCCCGGAAGACTGCGTGCTTTTGCGCCTGTGGCGATTATGATGTGCTTGGCAGTGAGGTTTTCGAAGATTTTACCGCCCTTTTCAACTGAAACCTTACCTTTTCCCTGCAACTTGCCCCAGCCATCAAAGACTGTGACTTTGTTTTTCTTTAGCAAGTGACCAATACCGCCCGAGAGCTGCTTGGACACGCCGCGTGAACGCTCAACAATTTTCTTGATATCAAATTTGATGTCCTTTGCAGAAAGGCCATATTCATCCAAGCGGTGCAGAAGGTGGTAAATCTCGCTAGAGCGCAAAAGTGCCTTGGTCGGGATACAACCCCAGTTCAGACAAATACCCCCCAAGTGATTGGCTTCAACCACGGCAACTTTCATCTTTAATTGTGCTGCACGGATAGCGGCAACATAGCCCCCCGGGCCACCACCAATGACTACAACATCAAAATTTTTATCACTCATAAGTAAACCTCTACTCTTTACTGTTCTCCAAAAACATCGTCTAAAAACCTGCTAACTTGGGTAATACAATCTGCCCTGAACGGGTCTTCCGGAAAGTTATCAAAAGCTTCATCAGGCCCAAACATAATCAAGGGCTTATTATACATGAGTCCCAAGGAGACCTCGTTACGCGTCCCATGCGAGCCAGGCAAAACGATCAAAGCCTGCGCCGTCATGACATTGGTTAGATTTCTACTAAAGGGCATAGCATCGCTTTGTGCCTTAGCACTTAACGGTGTGATCATAGGTATTTCGATATAAGGATTTGGATATTCTTCAGTATCAAGCTTTTGCCCCTTGTAATCAACGGCTGGTAAAATACCGATGGCAACGCCTTCGCGTGGCTCTACTTGCGTAAAAGAACGGGCAACGACAGTCATTACACCGCCGCCAGCACCAGTTAGCAAGTTATAGCCACGGCGCGCTAACAGATCGCCCACCGGATCAGCATATTCCTCCCAGTCTTGTTCATGAGACCCCATAACACCAATAATTGGTTTTCTTTTAATCATAACTAACAATTCCCCTTTTTGGCCTGACCGGGCGGACAGAAATCACTATTATTATCGCCATCAACGCGCACTTCGTAACCGTCACCAGAGACTGTAACATCAGGCGTACGCCCCTCTACTGTTGTCTGGCAGGCACATAATGGTAGGGAAATTAACGCAAGTAGAAGAAAGTTTTTCATGGTCATAGGCTCCTTTCCTAGAGGTTAGACCAACATACTCACAGGGTTTTCGATATATTGCTTGAAAATTTGTAAGTATTCAGCACCTACTGCACCATCAACGCAGCGGTGGTCAACGGAAAGTGTGCAGTTCATAATTGTTTTGATCTGAACTTCACCATTGAAAACCACGGGACGCTGCTCGCCGGCACCAATAGCCAGAATACACCCTTGCGGCGGATTCACAATAGCGGCAAATTCCTTCACGCCGAACATCCCTAGATTGGAAACCGAGAATGATCCGCCTTGGAATTCCTCGGGTTTAAGCTTATTTTCGCGTGCACGACCAGCTAGGTCTTTCATCTCATTAGAGATTTCCTTTAGGCCCTTATCCTCAGCCGCCTTGATTATTGGTGTAATCAAGCCTGTCGGGGTTGATACCGCCACAGAGATATCAGCCTTCAAATATTGGTGAATGGCATCATCATTCCATGAGACATTTGCAGCTGGGAAAGCCTTAAGCGCCATGGCTGAGGCTTTGATAATGAAGTCATTAACCGAAAGCTTATATGCGCCATTGGCTTTATCATTTAATTCTTTGCGAGCCGCTAACAACGTGTCAAGCTGGCATTCAACAGTCAGATAGAAATGTGGCACAGTTTGCTTGGATTCAGACAGACGCTTGGCAACGACTTTACGGATGTTGTTATTCGGAATTTCCTTATAGGCCATGCCGAACATATTAACTTTGGCATCTGGATCATGGATTTGTGCTGCAGGAGATGGAGCCGTTGCGCCTGATGTGGAAGTTTGCGGTTTAGCATTTTCAACATCGGCCTTGACGATACGGCCACGTGGTCCAGAGCCTTTGATTGCAGAAAGGTCCAAGCCCTTATCCTTGGCGATACGTTTGGCCAAAGGCGATGCAAAAATGCGCTCGCCAGCTTTCTTTGGCGCAGGTGCAGGAGTTGAGGCTTCCTGTTTTGCCGGAGCAGATTCTTCAGCTTTTGGAGCTGGAGCCGAGACAGAAACATCACCAATATCATCGGCACTCTCGCCGTCTTCCAGTAATACGGCAATAATCTCGTTCACAGGTACATTTTCCGAACCTTCGGCGATGATAATTTTACCCATTACGCCTTCATCCACGGCTTCGACTTCCATAGTGGCCTTGTCAGTTTCGATTTCGGCGATGACATCACCTGCCTCGACCGTATCACCTTCGGCAACAGTCCATTTGGCAAGTGTCCCTTCCGTCATGGTCGGGGAAAGAGCAGGCATTGTAATATTTATTGGCATTGTCTATACGCATTCATGTTGAAGTTGACATTAAATCCTTTTTCGGCCAGAGCATCCATTAAAGCATCTGTTTTATCTGCACTATCAAGTTTGAAAGACAGGTTTCCGTTAAATTGGTATAGGTTATTGGATGCCCCATGACCACAACCAGTAGAATTGGCATAGATATTATAACTATAATTTTGTAATTCCATATTCGATATTTCAAGTGATGTAGCAATATTTTCTATTTCAGCCATTTTGTTTTCCATCAGGGATTTTGCTTCCCCCAACTCTATACCCTGAACATTAAAATTCATGCCAACTGTTACAGTCTCGACCATTTTACATTTTTGTCCACCAGTAGATACTAATGCTACTTTCGTGCGTTCCGAAGCAATAGCTGGTGCAGACACAAAAAGCAGCAGAATTATAAGAAGAAGTTTTTTCATGATGACGTCCTCACTTTGCCTATTATGATTCCAGCTTATACGTAGCATACTTTCTTGGCCGCATGAATGATTTCTTCGGTTTGTGGCAAGGCCAAGGCCTCAAGATTGGCAGCATATGGCAACGGCACATCAGCAGCATGCACGCGCGTTACCGGTGCATCCAGATAATCGAAAGCATGCTCCCCGATCAGTGCGGCAATCTCGGAACCAATACCGGCGAAGGGCCAGCCTTCTTCGACTGTGACGATGCGGTTTGTTTTCTTTACGCTTTCAAGGATGGTCCAACGGTCAAGAGGACGGATTGTGCGCAGGTTAATTACCTCAGCATCAATGCCCTCTTCTTCCAGTTTTTTAGCTGCTTCTAGAGCTTTACCAACCATAATGGAGAATGTCACGATTGTAACATCTTTACCCTCACGCTCGATTTTTGCACGTCCCAGTGGAATGACAAAGTCTTCGGAAGTTGGCGTTTCAAAACTCTGTCCATACAGAATTTCATTTTCAAGGAAGATAACGGGGTTTGGATCGCGGATTGCGGCCTTCAGCAAGCCTTTTGAATCTGCCGCTGACCAAGGTGCAACAACCTTAAGACCTGGTACATGTGCATACCAACTGGCATAGCATTGAGAGTGCTGTGCGGCGACGCGTGAGGCTGCGCCGTTTGGGCCACGGAACACAATCGGGCAACCAAGCTTACCACCTGCCATATACAGGGTTTTAGCGGCAGAGTTAATAATATGATCCATGGCCTGCATGCCGAAATTCCATGTCATAAATTCGACAATCGGCTTAAGGCCATTCATGGCAGAACCTACAGCCATACCGGCAAAGCCATGTTCCGTAATCGGCGTATCAATAACGCGCTTATCACCGAATTCATCCAAAAGACCTTGAGAAACTTTATAAGCGCCCTGATATTCGGCGACTTCCTCACCCATCAGATAGACGCGGTCATCATTACGCATCTCTTCGGCCATCGCATCACGCAACGCCTCACGTACTGTTTGTTCTTTTGTATCGGCAAAAGCGGCTTCGTCAAATGGTGGTGGCTCGATCACAGTGCCTTGGGCATAAAGAATGTCACGGTTTTCAATCACTGCGCCCGTCGGCTGCTCTGCTGTTGATGAGGAAACAGGTGTGGCATCAGCTTCTTCCGGCTGAGTTGCAGCTGGTGTTGGTGCTGCGCCCGTATCACCGATATCATCAGCGCTTTCACCTTCCTCAAGCAGCACAGCAATCGGCGTATTCACCGCCACAGCCTCAGTGCCTTCATTGATTAGGATTTTACCTAGCGTGCCTTCATCAACGGCTTCGACTTCCATGGTGGCCTTGTCGGTTTCGATTTCGGCAATCACATCACCTGCTTCGACTTTATCACCTTCGGATTTCAGCCATTTAGCCAAATTTCCTTCGGTCATGGTCGGAGATAGAGCTGGCATTAAAATTTGTGTTGGCATTACTCGTAACTCCTTTTATTCAGTCTCTATCAAAACATCCGTCCATAAATCTTCCGGCGGCAGTTCAGGGTTTTCTTGTGCGAATTTCGCAGCTTCGTTGACGATTTCTTTGATTTCCTTATCAATCGCCTTAATGTCTTCTTCGGGCACATCACGCTCTTGCAGTAAATCTTTTACAGCGGTGATTGGGTCACGCTCTTCCTTGAAGCTGGCAACTTCCTCTTTTGTACGATATTTCGCCGGATCAGACATTGAGTGCCCACGATAGCGATAGGTCATGACCTCAAGGATGTATGGGCCGTTTCCGCTGCGGATATAATCCAGAGCCTGACGCGCAGCATCCTGAACGGCAAAGACATCCATACCATCAACTTGCTCACCCGGAATGCCGTAGCCTTCGCCGCGGCGATAGAGTTGACCTGCGGAGGAACGGGATACGCTTGTGCCCATGCCGTATTGATTATTTTCGATGACATAAAGAATTGGTAGATCCCAAAGTGCCGCCATATTATAGCACTCGGCGACTTGCCCTTGGTTGGATGCTCCATCGCCCATGTAAGCTACGGCCACGCCACCATCTTCTTTGTATTTGTGTGAAAAGCCAAGACCAGTACCAATGGCTGTGCTGGCACCCACGATACCATGACCACCGAAGAAATTCTTTTCAAGGCTGAACATGTGCATTGACCCGCCTTTGCCGCGAGAATAGCCATCTTTACGACCAGTCAGCTCGGCCATAATGCCCTTGGGATCCATGCCACAAGCCAGCATATGAGCATGATCACGATAAGATGTCACAACAGTATCTTGCTCTTCCTGTACAGAAGCAATCCCCGTTACGACAGCTTCTTGTCCTATATAAAGGTGACAAAATCCACCTATCAGACCCATACCATAGAGCTGACCTGCTTTTTCTTCGAAACGGCGAATGAGCAACATTTCACGATAAAGTGACTTTAAAACATCTACATCAGGTTCAGGAGAGGAATCCGAAACGGTCTTTAATTGAACCTTATTTTTTTTGGCTTTTGTTGGTGCCACGCTCATTCTCCTGCTTCCGTTTTCGATCACAAAAAACCTGTCCTAATCATGCACATGAATCAGGTTTAAGGTTTTGCTACACTATTTTAAAGAGAATGACCAGCAAAAAATATTGTTTTGTGCGGTGCAACATATTGAAATGAAAGGAAAAAATATTTTTAGACATAATTTTGGAAGATCATTTCCCTAAGCAATATCAGGCAAAAATTATGCAATAAAATCACTCTTCTAGCATAACTTCATTTTTAGATCGGTAGCCCAAAACGATGCGGGCGCGTTCCTCTAGAAAATCACGTGACATTGTACCAGGTCGCAACATGGCTACTTTTTCTTCTAGCTCTAGACGCTTGGCACTGATTTTTTCGTGCTCCTGCGATGCCAAGACAATTTCATGCTCTACCTGCTCTAGGCGCGCGACACTCTTTGCACCATAGAAAACATGATACCCAAAAAAGCCAGCAACAAGCACACTGAACAAAATCAGCGTGCATATCTGAAATTTTGGATTTGCAGCACGAAAAAACTTCATGTGGCCATAGAATCACAAATAAACCTGTGGATCAATTAAAAAAATGGTTTGGAGTCAATGACTTAACCGGAACATAAAAAGAACAATTCCGGCTAAGCGATTCTAACGACTCATTTTTTCTGATTCTCAAAAAAATTAGCGGTAAAAGCCTTTACCTTCGTATTTTGCCATATCATAGAGCTGCTCTTCGATACGGAGCAACTGATTGTACTTGGCAATACGGTCGGAGCGGGATAGAGAACCTGTTTTGATCTGTCCGGCATTTGTTGCCACAGCCAGATCAGCAATCGTTGAATCCTCGGTCTCGCCGGATCGGTGAGAAAGCACAATACCAAAGCCAGCCTTCTTCGCCATTTCGATAGTTTCTAGCGTTTCAGTCAGTGTTCCGATCTGATTGACTTTCACAAGCACTGCATTACCGGCCTTTTCGTCAATACCGCGCTTAAGACGCTTGGCATTGGTCACATAGAGATCATCTCCGACAAGCTGAACTTTATCACCAAGCTCGGCTGTTAGCTTTGTCCAGCCAGCCCAGTCATCTTCGCCAAGGCCGTCTTCGATCGAGACAATCGGGTATGCATTACATAGGTCTTTGTAATATTCGACCATTTCGTCAGATGAAAGAACCTTACCTTCGCCCTCAAGGTGATATTTTCCATCCTTGTAAAATTCAGTTGAGGCCGCATCGAGCGCGATCACAACATCTTTCTCAGGCTCATAGCCTGCTGCCTTGATAGATTTGATGATGTAATCCAAAGCTTCTTTGGAGGATTTCACAGCTGGCGCAAAACCACCCTCATCACCAACATTTGTATTAAGACCAGCAGCCGATAGCTCCTTCTTAAGGGCATGGAAAACCTCCGCGCCCATACGAAGGCCCTCGCTGTATGTCGGGGCACTTACGGGCATGATCATGAATTCCTGAATATCAACGGGGTTATCAGCATGAGCACCACCATTGATGATGTTCATCATCGGTGTTGGCAATGTGTGCGCATAAGTACCGCCGATATATTTATATAAAGGCATACCCAGCTCAAACGCCATTGCTTTGGCAACAGCCATAGAGACCCCGAGAATTGCATTTGCACCTAGCTTGGATTTATTTTCTGTGCCATCAAGCTCCAGCATGATGCGGTCTACTTCCATCTGGTCAGATGCATCCACGCCGAGAAGGTTTTCGTAGATTACTGTATTGACGTTCTCAACAGCCTTTAAAACACCCTTACCGCAATAGACATCCTTATCACCATCACGAAGCTCGACAGCCTCATAAGCGCCTGTTGAGGCACCAGATGGCACAGCGGCGCGACCTCTTGCGTTCGACTCCAAAGTGACATCGACTTCGACTGTGGGGTTTCCACGACTATCCAAGATTTGACGGGCGTGAATATCAATAATTCCGGTCATTTATACTAATCCTTCTCCAAAAACATTGGGCTTATAATAATTTTGCCTAAGGTTTTACAGAAAAAGAAAAAAAGAAAAAAGGAATTTTTTGAAATAAAATGAATTAGACTTCTTCGTCAACAATTGTTCCCGATGTTTCAGAAGCTAAAACGGATGTGTTGCTTTGCCCCTCAGGCGCATCACCAGTAAGTTGCGGCGCTGCGATTTCACGGCTTGAAGGAACAGATGATCGCAGGGCTCTGATTTGCGTAAGCGCCGAGTCAACTGTGGCACTTGCGCCCCCGGTCAGAGAAAACAAGTTATTAAAAGATCCTGCATTTTGCTCTAATTGTTGACGGATCAGAAACCGCGCATTACCAGAAATCCCTCCAGAATTCACAGCAAGCCTGCGACCAACATCAAGGATACCTTGTGCACTAAGACCACTTTCTTGCAGAATGGAATTCTGATAGGCAGGCAAGCCAAGTCTGTTAGAAACAGTGGCCTGATTTAGAAATTGTGATGCTCCTGCAATTCTGGTCATGAAGTCGGTCTCCTACCGATATAATTTAATCGACCATTCCTTTTACAAGGCAGTAGTCTACGTTCAAACGCCACTAAGGCTTCGTGCTATCGCACGGGTGCGCACTTGCACCCCTGTCAATTTTTCTTTCTAGAAAAAATTGACTTAACTTTAACATTCTACAGGTTTTTGGTGACTTTATCAAGTTTTACAAGACGCTCCAGCACATCTGGCAAATCGCTAAGCTTCACCATATTCGGGCCATCAGACGGCGCATTATCAGGGTCTTCGTGCGTTTCCATGAATATACCCGCTACGCCCACAGCAATAGCAGCTTTGGCAAGGACTGGTACCATTTCACGGTCACCTCCCGAAGAGCCGCCTAGCCCGCCTGGTTGCTGAACAGAGTGAGTAGCGTCATAGATCACTGGATAACCCGTTTTTGCCATGATCGGCAAGCTGCGCATATCTGAAACCAGTGTGTTATAGCCGAAAGATGCACCGCGCTCACAAAGCATAATATTATCATTGCCACTTTCCGAGATTTTGGCCGCGACATTCTTCATATCCCAAGGCGCAAGGAATTGTCCTTTTTTAACATTGACCACTTTTCCTGTTTTAGCCGCAGAGATTAGCAAATCTGTCTGGCGGCATAGAAAAGCCGGAATTTGGAGGACATCCACGACCTCACCAACAATTTTGCATTGCTCTTCGGTGTGAACATCTGTGACGACTGGCACGCCGAAATGTCCTTTGATATCGTCCAGCACCTCAAGCCCCTTTTCAAGACCTAGGCCGCGCTGCCCCTTAAGAGACGTACGATTGGCCTTATCGTATGAAGATTTATAGATAAAGGGTATGCCAAGCCTTTGGGTGAGCTCCTTGAGTGCGCCGCACATTTCAAAGGCATGGTCTTTGCTCTCGATCTGGCACGGGCCAGCCATCAGGGCAAAAGGCTTGTCGTTGGCGATTTCGATTTGGTCGACTTTTACGGTTTTGGGAGTAGATGATTCTGTCATGAGCTAGACGTTACTGCGAGTCTGGCGAAAGCGCAAGATTGAAAATAGGCTTGATTGCAAGCTCTATAGTCTGTATTTTTGACGTTTTGATGATAAATACGTAAAATACATATATTTGAGTTAGAACAGGGATATAAAAATGGGTAACAAACAGTGGCGGATACTTAATCCAGAATTAGAAGATTTAACCAAATTAGTTACAAAAGCCTTCAGTGGTGGAAGTAATAGAAATCAAATTCTTAATAGAGCAGAAACAATCCTTGATATGGTAGTTTCAAGCCCCACTAGTTTGCAAAAGGCAATTAAAGATTTAGACCCCACCGCAGATGGGAAAAAAATTAGGCAACTGGGTGATTTTCTAAAAAAACATGCTTTTGCCACAAGTGCAAAGCCATCTTCCCACTCCGTAAGCCCGACAGAGACCGAAATGTCTGAGCATGTTAAAGATACAGACATAAGTGCACTTCTTGCGCAATTACGTGCCGAAGAAATGACTGATGACCAGATTTTTGATGATGGCTTATCAGAAGAATTTTCTGAATATGAAAACCCAGAATATAGGTTTTAAACCAACCGCCCCTGTTTCACTGCGGCTTCAATGAAGGACACGAAGAGCGGATGCGGGTCAAAAGGCTTGGATTTTAGCTCGGGGTGGAACTGTACACCAATAAACCATGGGTGATCTTTATGCTCGACGATTTCAGGCAATTTACCATCAGGTGACAGGCCGGAGAATTTCAAACCTTTTTCTTCTAATCCCTCGCGATAAGCCATATTTACCTCGTAGCGGTGACGGTGGCGTTCGCTGATATCATCGGCATTATAGACTTTATGGACAAGGCTGCCCTGCTCCAGATGGCATGGATATGCGCCAAGGCGCATTGTGCCGCCCTTATTGGTAGAAGTCTTACGCTTTTCTTTTACTTCGCCCTTTACCCATTCGGTCATCAAACCAACGACGGATTCCTCGCATGGGCCGAACTCGGTTGATCCGGCCTCTTCGATACCACACAGATTACGTGCAGCCTCAATTACTGCCATTTGCATACCGAAACAAATTCCCAAGTACGGGATTTTCTTCTCGCGTGCATATTGCACAGCCTTAATCTTGCCTTCCGCGCCGCGCTCTCCGAATCCGCCGGGCACAAGAATACCATTTGCCCCTTTGAGATAATCCTCGGGGTTTTCACTTTCGAAAACTTCTGCCTCGATGAATTCAAGCTTAACCTTGACCTTATTGGCGATCCCACCATGGACTAGTGCCTCGTTCAAGGATTTATAGCTATCGGTCAGGTTTGTGTATTTCCCGACGATCGCAATCTTTACCTCGCCTTCGGGTTCTTTGATATTCTTGACAATATTTTCCCACGTCGAAAGATCAGGCGCTTTGGCATCTGTGATGTTGAAACTGTCCATGATTTCATCATCCAGCCCCTCTTCGTGATATGTCAGGGGCACTTCGTAGATGGAGGACACATCCAGCGCAGGAATAACTTTCTTCTCATCAATATTACAAAATAGCGCAATTTTGCGGCGCTCATCTTCTTCAATTTCGCGATCTGCACGGCACAACAGAATTTGCGGCCTGATCCCGTAGCTCATCAATTCCTTGACCGAGTGCTGGGTTGGTTTGGTCTTAAGCTCACCAGCAGCAGGAATATAAGGCAGCAAGGTCACATGCGCAAAGATAGCACGCTCGCGCCCGACTTCATTGCCGAATTGACGGATAGCCTCAAGGAAAGGCAAGCTTTCAATATCGCCGACTGTGCCGCCAATCTCGCATAAAACAAAATCGGCTGTACCGTCTTTTTCGCGGATAAAATCCTGAATTTCATTGGTGATATGGGGAATGACCTGAATAGTTGCGCCCAGATAATCACCACGGCGCTCTTTTTGCAGAACGCTTGTGTAGATGCGGCCCGTTGTTGTGTTGTCTGTGGCCTTTGCCGGCACGCCTGTGAATCGTTCATAATGCCCTAAGTCCAGATCGGTTTCCGCGCCGTCATCGGTTACAAAAACCTCGCCATGCTGGAATGGGCTCATTGTGCCGGGGTCAACGTTTAGATATGGATCAAGCTTGCAAAGCCTTACAGAATAGCCTCTGGCTTGTAACAACGCGCCAAGCGCAGCGGAGCCGAGGCCTTTTCCTAATGAGGAAACAACGCCGCCAGTAATGAATATAAACCGTGTCATATGTTTTCTTAAAGTTACTCTGGGTTATCAGGAGCTTTGGTTTCAGTGTTTTCTGTTTTTTCTTCGGGTTCAGCTGCTTCAGGCTGCTCCGGTTTTATTGCCTCTTGAGCATTTTCCGGTGTCAAGACCTCTACTTCAACAGGAATATCCGGTGTATCTTCGGGCGGAATGAACTCTATCGTTGAATTATCAGCACCTTCAACAGGGGCTAAAACTTTCACCTGTTCAGGTGTTATGTCTTCCAGAAGACCTTTATCTGCATTGGTCTGGCCACTGGCCAAGATTCCCAAAGTCAAAGATGTAATAAAAAACCCAAGTGCGCATAGGGCTGTCATTTTGGTTAGAGCATTTGCCGTACCACGTGCCGATGCGAATCCACCGAGTCCGCCACCACCGCCACCGATTCCAAGGCCGCCCCCTTCCGAGCGCTGCAAGAGAACCAGAATAATAATTGCCAGAGCAATAATAAGGTGGATGACAAGAACAACAGATTCCATTTTTAATACTACACTTTACAAAATTTTTCCTAAGCGGCTGTTCTATGCTAAAAGCCGCCCGAAATCAACGCCGAAATCATAAAAGACCAGAGTTTATTTATGTCGCTGCCTTCGCTATTGCCAAAAACTGATCGGCCTTAAGGCTAGCGCCCCCAATCAAACCACCATTTACATTCGGCGTATTTAATAACTCAGCTGCATTTTCCGGCTTCATAGAACCGCCGTAGAGTATATAGAAGTTTTCAGAATCACTGAAACGTTCTGCCAGTTTTTCACGGATAAAGCTGTGCATTTCGGCGACATCATCTGCCGAAGCCGTCTTACCCGTTCCAATTGCCCATACAGGCTCATAGGCAATGACTGTATTATCTGCCGTCGCAGTCTCCGGCACGGCTTTGGCGATTTGCTCTCCGACAACATCAAAGGCCTTGCCCTCTTCACGCTGGCTTTCCGTTTCACCGACACAAATGACAGCGACAAGGTCTTGTACATAGGCGGCCTTGGCTTTATCGCATACAGTCTCATCACTTTCACCGTGATATTGACGGCGTTCGGAGTGGCCTAATAAAACATGAGAGCACCCAATATCTTTGATCATGGGGGCTGCTATCTCGCCTGTATAGGCTCCGCTTTCATGGACAGAACAATCCTGAACACCGACACGCATATAAGGACCATTATTTTTCAGGGCTGTAGGAACATATAGGCTTGGCGGAAAAACCAGAAACTCGCAATTATCAAGAAGTGCGCCATTTAAACCGCTATTGATCTCGCCCAGCAAGTCCTGAGTCATGGCCTGCGAGCCATTCATTTTCCAATTTCCTGCAATCAGTTTTTTCATGTTTTTCTTATCCTTTAAATCGTTCACCGTGTTTGTTTTGGCATGCCCACTGTTAAAAATCAATGTTCAGGCCATCAAATTTTGTGGGCGGCGTGCAGTTGTGGTCTTGCCCTGCTGCAATGCTGACTCTATAGTGCGCAGTTATTATATTAAGTAAAAACAAAATACAGGCATTTGACACATGGTTATGCAATCCTTACGCAGCGGCACAAATGGCGGCGCTATGAAATATCTTCTTTTAGGGCTTTTGGTTCTGGCGGTTGGCGGATTTTTGCTGGCTGATGTCGGGGATTCGTTTCGCGGCGGATTAGGTAGTCGTGATGTGGCCAAAGTAGAAGGTAAAGCCATTTCCATGAATGATTTTGGCGGCACTGTGAACAGACGCCTGAGAAACTATAACCTTACACCGCAGCAAGCCTATCAGATGGGATTAATTAATCAAATCCTGACCGGAGAGATACGCGCACGCCTTGCCAAGGTTGAAACAGAGAATTTGGGCATTAATATGCCAAAAGAACGTGTCAAAACCAAAATTGCGGAAACACTTGCGCCGATGGTGCAAGATGGTCAAACAATGCAGCAAACACTTGAAGGTTTTCTACGCATACAAGGTCTTGACGAGACGCAGCTTGTCGAGGGAATCAATCGAGAGCTATCCATTGATATATTAATTGAGGCCGTGCAGGCAGGCTATATGGGGCCACTTGACCAATTATCACAAGATTTATTCCAATCGCAAAACCAGACTCGTGATATCGATATTCTTGTTTTCCCGAATTCCGAAGTCAAAGACGTTCCTGCCCCCACCGAAGATCAACTTAAGAAGCTTTATGAGGCTTATAAGAACTCGACCTATTCCATTCCGCAAAAACGTGATGTGACAATTGCGCTGATTGATATGGATGCGATTACAATAGCCGAACCAAGTGAAGAAGAATTAAAAGATCTCTATGAAGATAATATTGATGAATATAAAGTGCCTGAAAACTATGTCATGTCTCAGGCTCTGGTCAAAGACCGTGAAGAGGCTCAAAAAATCTATGATCTTGCCAATAGTGGAAAGTCTTTGAAAGATAGCGTTATTGAGATAACGGGATCAGATTCTTCCTACTTTGATAAAATTCCTTTTGATATGACTCTTGTGCCAAAGCCGATCCAAGAAGCTATGCAGGGCCAGCCTATCGGCACGATGAAGGGTCCAATTAAAACGACTTTGGGCTATCATGTTACAAAGCTGATCAGTATTTCACCGCCAATGACACGACCTTTCGAACAAGTCCGTGCCAAGCTTGTTGAAGAGCTGAAGGTTATTAAGGAAGAAGACCAGTTTTATGAATATTCTGTTTTATTTGATGATCTGATTGTTAATGGCGCGAGCCTTGAAGAAATAGCTAAAGAAGTGCCTTTGATTATTACGCCAATTGCAGGCATACAGCTCTTATCACAACCTTCTGATATTTCGCCTTTTGATACGGCTAAAGAGCTTTTCACCGAAGAGCAGGAAGGCGATAAAACAGAAATCATCAAGGAAACATTTGCCTTGCAAAATGAAGGAGAGACATCGCCTTTACTGGAATTGCCAAGTGGTCGCTATATCGCCATCGCGCTTGATAAGATTACAGAGAAATCCAGCAAGCCTTTTGATCAGGTAAAGGACGAGATCAAGGCTACATATATTGCTGATCAACAGGCGGCTCAGAATACTGAAAACGTTAATGCTATGATCAAGCAAATTCAAAGTGGTGATATCGATTTCACTAGTCTTGCCGCAGAGCATAAAGACAAGTTGCAGCGTATCGAAGATATTGGTCTGCGTAGCATTATTGCGCCGCCATTAACCGAAGCTATTCGTCCTAGTATTTTTCAAGCCAAACTCAATACGCCTTATATGGTTAATCTGGATGACCAGAATGCCAAAGCGATTATTAATGTTATTAGTTTCGATATCCCCGAGATCACAGAAAATCAAAAAGATCAGCTTGCAACGATTAGCGTCAAGGTGGATCAGGAGCTTAAGGACGAGGTCTTCGGTCAATACATTATGAGTCTTTATAATAAATACGACATAGAGATCAATGATGGCCTGTTACGGGCAGTATTTGGCCAAAGAGACACGCAAGAGCCATAAAATGCTGCACCCTGATCAAGCCAGCTTTGAAAAAACCTTTGCAGAAGGCAAGCCACAAATCCTGTATCAGTGGATTTCAGCCGATCTTGTGACCCCAGTTTCTACCTATTTGAATCTATGCGGACACGAGCCTTATGCTTTTCTATTGGAGTCAGTCGAGGGCGGCACGACCCTTGGGCGCTATTCCATTATCGGGCTAGAGCCTGATATTCTCTGGACTTGTCATGATAAGGATGCACAAACCAAAAATGCCAAAAGCGGCGATCTCATTGCCCAGCATGATGATGCGCTTAGCTCTTTGAAGGCTCTGATCCATGACAGCACGATCTCTGAGATTCCGTCCGAGTTACCGCCAATGTGTGGCTTTGGTCTGTTTGGGTATATCGGCTATGACATGATCCGCCTAATTGAGGATATTCCGTTCAATAACCCTGATACGCTTGGCATACCCGACAGCACTATGATCCGCCCGTCTATCCTTGCGATTTTTGATAATGTCAAAAAGATGATCTGCGTGGCCACACCCGTTTATCGGCATAGCGGTAATACAGATTTATCATCGCAAGAACTCTATGATCTTAGCGCCGAGAAAATCAAAGATGCCATTGCACGCATTAACCAGCCGCTTGATCAAAAACTGATTGAGCATCATAGCACTCTGGCTTCCCCCTTGGAGATCACATCAGAAACAAAGAAAGATGATTATCTAAAAGCTGTCGAAAAGGCTGTGGAATATATTCATGCTGGTGAGATTTTTCAGGTTGTACCATCGCAACGTTTTTCTGTTGATTTTGACCTGCCCTCCTTTGAACTATACAGAAGTTTACGCAGTGTGAACCCCTCGCCGTTCCTCTTTCATTTGAGCTTTGACGGGTTTGCGCTGGTTGGCTCAAGCCCTGAAATATTAGTGCGCGTGCGCGATAACACCGTGACCATCCGCCCAATTGCAGGCACAAGACCGCGCGGGAAGGATGCTGCCGAGGATAAGGCACATGAACAGGACTTGCTCTCCGATGAGAAAGAACGCGCCGAACACCTCATGCTGCTGGATCTGGGGCGCAATGATGTGGGCCGCGTGGCGGAAATCGGCAGCGTGAAAGTCACTGATCAATTCACTGTCGAGCATTATTCCCATGTCATGCATATCGTTTCTAATGTCATAGGCACACTTCGCAAAGATATGGATGTTATTGATGCTCTGTTTGCGGGGTTTCCCGCGGGCACAGTGAGCGGCGCACCAAAAATTCGTGCCATGGAAATCATTGATGAGCTAGAACCGTCCAAACGCTGTGCTTATGCGGGTGGTGTTGGATATTTTTCCGATACAACAATGGATAGCTGTATTGCGCTGCGCACGGCTCTGGTCAAGGATGGTAAAGTTTATGTGCAGGCTGGCGGCGGCGTGGTCGCGGATAGCATCCCTGAAAACGAGCATCAGGAATGCGTCAACAAAGCCAAGGCTGCGCTTCATGCCGCCGAACTTGCCGTAGAGCGTTTTAAGTAACATATGCTTTTCTATTTTGCGTATAAGCCTATAACGAGCTTGACACTCAATGATGTTATAATATAACAGTTTTGCAGTGCCATTATATCGCAAGCAGGATATCCTTATGATGTTTCAGATCAAGAATCTGATATTTAAAAGCGAAGACAGAACTGTTCTTTCCCTTGAAGGTTACAGTATCGAGGCGAATAATCATTTGCTTTTACTGGGGAATTCAGGTTGCGGGAAAACAACATTGATCAATTTACTCGGTGGGCTTATGAGACCTAACTCCGGTGAAGTTTCATTTGAAGGTACTGATTATTCAACACTTTCAGAAACCGCCATTGATCGACTGCGCGCAGAGAATTTTGGTTTTGTGTTTCAAAGGCTTCACCTGATTGGTCATTTAAGTGTTGTCCAAAACATAGCCCTCGCGCAGCACAAGCCTGACCTCTCAAACATACAGATCTTAATCACAGATCTTGGACTTGAAGGTAAAGAAAACCAGAAAGCACGAGATTTAAGTGTTGGTGAAGCGCAGCGTGTCGCTATTGCTAGAGCCGTTGCCAATACCCCTAAGGTTATATTTGCTGATGAGCCGACTTCTGCGCTGGATGATCAAAACGCTGAGAACGTTATGAATTTGATCTTTGGACAAGCGCAGAAAACAGGGGCTACAGTGATTGCCGCGACCCATGATGCTCGGATCAAGAACCGGTTTACGTCTGTATTGGAGATGAGCGCATGAGTGATTTGATATTGGTTTTTTCATCGCTTAAATCCCGCTGGCTAAACTCGCTTTTATCTGTGTTTCTTACGGCCTTCGGGGTAATGCTGGCTTTGCTTGTGATCCAGTTTGGGCAACATGTTCAAAACCGCCTTAGCACGGACGGGCAAGGTATAGACATCGTTATCGGTGCGAAGGGCAGCCCCTTGCAACTGATCTTATCCTCTGTCTATCATATTGATATCCCGACAGGAAATATCCCGTATGATGAGGCCGAAAAATGGATGAAACACCCGCATGTCAAAGCCGCTATTCCACTGGCGCTAGGCGATAACTGGAAAGGGTTCCGCATTGTCGGTACGACACAAGATTATATGCAGCATTACAAGGCACAGCTTTCGGAAGGCCGGACATGGGATAAACCGTTCGAGGCGGTTATCGGTTCTAATATCAATTTGAATATGGGTAGTGAGTTTTCCGGGGCGCACGGCCTTGGTGTCGGCGGTCATGTCCATGAAAACGAGCATTATAAAGTCGTTGGCATTATAAAACCAACGGGCAGCATTCTTGATCGTTTAATTCTAACCTCTCTGGATTCTGTGCTTGAGATTCATGGGCTTGAGGGCGTAGAGCATGAGCTCGAAGAAGAAGAACATCACCATGATGAGCATGCGCATGAAGAACACGACCATCACGACCATGAAGAGCATGAGGAACATGAACACAAAGAGCGTGACCATGAACATGCTGAAGAACCAGAAATAACAGCCCTGCTCCTGACCACGCGCTATCCGATTGCCAATATCAATCTGCCGCGCAGCATTAACCGCGAAAGCGCTCTGCAAGCTGCTAACCCTGCGCTGGAGATGGCGCGCCTGACCTCTATGCTGGGGCTTGGAACGCAGACATTTACGGCGCTGGCAGTCATGCTTATTATCATTGCGGCCCTTAGTATTTTTGCCGGTCTTGCCGGAAGTCTTGAAAACCGGATGGGTGATCTTGCGACCTTAAGAGCGATTGGCTACTCAAAATCAAGGATTTTAAAAATCATTGTCAGTGAAGGCATGCTGATTGTATTGGCCGGCTTGGTCGTTGGTTTAATCATGGGGCTATATGCGTTTTCTGTGCTGACGCAAATTATCACCCCCTTAGAAGCCAGCGGCGCAAAGATTAGCATGACACCGGAAATGCTCATGATTATAATAGCTGTACTTTTTGCAGGTCTTCTGGCGTCTCTTATTCCAGCGATCCGCGCCGCAAGAGTCAATGTCGTCAGACAGCTTGCCAGAAACAGCTAAAACTTACGGATCATCATGAAAGTGTTCGCGAAGCAATTGGGAAAATTATGTGTTAAAATTTTTGTGACTGTCGCTTTATTGGGGATATTGGTCACGATGCCTTTCACGATAGAGCGCATAAAAGCTTTTCAAGAGGAATCCTCATCACAAGGCGAAACAATCGAGCCTGGCAGCCTTACTATTGATGATTTTACGTCTGTGGAAACGATTACCCGAACGCTTCAGCTTTCCGAACCTGATCTCATGGCATATGTGCCGGAATATGTCACCACGCCTGAAGGCGGAACATCATGGGATGCATTTGGCGAAACAAAAGAGCATGAATATAGTTTTCAGGATGAAGAAGGCATGGAGTGGACTGGTGTTAAACCGGAGTTTTCCGAAAATTTAAAAAAGCTGGATGGCAAAGATATTTTGATACAGGGTTATATGTTTCCACTGAGTCAGGATGAAAAACAAAGCCTGTTTCTGCTTGGTCCGTTTCCTGTAAGTTGCCCTTATCACTATCATACGCCTCCCAGACTTGTTATAGAGGTAACAACCAAGGAGCCTGCCAAATTTACTTATGACACGGTTAATATTAAGGGGACACTGGAACTTGTGCCCAAGGATGAGGAGTATAACGTCTTTTATCGCTTGAAAGATGCAAAGCTTGTGAATTAACCTTAGCTTGATTTTAGGAATTAATTTCTATATAGTAATGATATATACGCCATTTTTGCGTGTTTTTTTTGCTATAATCTAAGTCGAAAATTTTTTAAAACCGCAAAACGAACTATACAAAACAGGGTTTTTGAAAAAATAAGTGACATTCAAACTAGACAAAATGGAACGCGTGAGAAAAAAATGGGCCAAACGAACTAGACAAAATGCCCTAAAATCAGTTCTGCACCACGTGATTTTCCTGATCCTGCCTGTAAATTACGGCGCTGGCGGGGACAAGCTCAAAGCCTTTATCTTTTAGGGTCGGCAGCCACTCGCTTAAAACATCTATCGTTTCAGGGTGTGGATGGCCAATTGCAATGGCGTGCCCTTTATATTTGGCAACCACTTCCAGCTTTTTCAAGGCGTCGCGGATAAAGTCTTTTGAGATTTCATGATCCAGAAAAATATCGCGCTCGGCATGGGGTATGTCATATTCCTGTGCGACTTCTGCGCCGATAGATGATGCTATGGTGACAGAATCTACAAAATATATATCCCGTTTCTTTATCTCTCCCATCAATCGTTCCATGGCCTGTCGGTCTTGGGTTAGGCGGCTTCCCATATGGTTATTCAATCCGACATAGTCGTCAAATTGCGATAAACCCCACTCCAGAATTTCCGAAAACTCCTGTTCGTCCAAACCTGTTTTAAGGACAGCAGGCCCGCCATCAATATTACCATTCATAGGCTCCATGGGCATATGTACCATAAGTTCATGCCCTTTGGCTTTGGCCTTGACTGTACGCTCGGGCAAGTTCTTGGCGTATGGCAGATAGGCAAGCGTTAGTGGCGCTGGCAGGTTTTCAACTCTGGTAGTATTAGCGGCGCTCACCCCCATATCATCAATTATGATTACGATTTTCTTGAGGCCGTTATTACTATAGGCGGCTCTTTTCTCCTTCACAGGTGGCTTTTGCTCAATCGCCACTTCCTCTTCGACTTCTTCCGGTATGGCAGGAATTGTTAGCTCTGGCTCATAACTTTCCTCTGGCTGAATCGTTGCATCCTCCAACAAATTCTCTACCTTTTCGGTATTTTCTTCTTGCTGTAACTTGCGGCGGAATTGATCCTTGCGGATTTGGAAGGCTGATGGCCTGTCGGGATTTCCGGCAGCAGGCGTAATATCGCTTAGTATATCATCAATACTGCGGCTATCGGCGTTTTGGCGTTTTTCTGGTGTGGTGGTTCTTCTTTTTGGCTCAGAGACAGATGATACGCGCTCCGGCTTGTCTTCTTGAATTCTATTTTGGGCATAAAACTCACCTGTGTCGATTCCCTCTTCCATATAGGCTAAATGAACTTCTCTTAATTCCTGCGGATCAACAAGGCTTGTATTGCCTAATCTTGCCCTGCTCATAAAATCGGCCCAGCCAAGATCGCCCGTTCCATCAAGTTTCATAAGCTCAAGCGCCATTACGATCAGAACCGCTAGTCCTATGAATATCAGGACTGGCCGCATATCCGAGCACTTTTTTTCCGCTTTATGATAGTTCCGTGTAGGTCTCATGGGATGTTTTTATCTTTATTACTCAAGTGTCTAAACTGTAATGTTGCATTTTATAGCATATAGCGCCATAACAAATCCATGATAACCTTGATCGATAATTACGACAGCTTCACCTATAACCTTGTCCAATATCTGGGGGATTTAGGCCAAGATGTCACAGTACATAGAAATGACAAGATTTCGGTAGATGATGTTCTTGCCGAAAAGCCGGATGCTATTTTGATTTCCCCCGGCCCCAGTGACCCTGATCATGCGGGAATTTGCCTTGATTTGATTGCGGCTTGTGCGAAAGCAAATATGCCGCTTTTCGGGGTATGTCTGGGGCATCAATCTATCGCGCAAGCTTTTGGCGGAAAAGTTATCCGCGCACCCGAACCGCTGCATGGCAAGGTTTCACAAGTTGTGCATGATGGCACGGGGATCTTCAAGGATATCCCCAGTCCCTTTCCTGTTACGCGGTATCATTCCCTGATCGCGGAGGAAAAGAGCCTGCCGGATGATCTGGAAATCACGGCGCGCACAGAAGACGGCATTATTATGGGTCTATCGCACAAGACCAAATCTATTCATGGCGTGCAATTCCACCCCGAGAGTATTGCCACAGATCACGGGCACAAACTCTTGCAAAATTTTCTGGATATGGTTGGATAAACTATGCAGGAAATACTTAATCTTATACAAAGCGGCACGCCCCTCCATAAAGATCAAATGATCGCCTGTATGGAAGGTATTATGAGTGGCGAGTGGAGCGAAGCACAGATTGCAGCCTTTTTGATGGGGCTATCTATGCGCGGCGAGAATGTTGACGAAATTATAGGTGCGGCCACAGTTATGCGGAACAAGGCGGCAAGCATTTCTGCCCCTGCGGCGGCTGTTGATTGTTGTGGTACGGGCGGCGATCATTCCGGTTCTTATAATATTTCGACCGCTGTTGCCTTGGTTGTGGCGGCATGTGGTATTCCTGTCGCCAAGCACGGCAATCGTTCAGCCAGCTCTAAATCCGGCGCAGCTGACGTGCTGGAGGCTTTGGGCGTCAATCTGGATATCACACGTGAGCAAACCGAATCTGCGCTGGAGCGTTTTAATTTTGCCTTTCTGATGGCACCGAACCATCATAAAGCCATGAAGTTTGTTGTGCCTGTGCGCAAAGCCATGGGCGTGCGTACAATCTTTAATCTATTAGGGCCGCTAGCGAATCCAGCGGGTACGCAGTTCCAGCTTATAGGGGTCTATGATAAAAAATGGGTTAGGCCTATGGCTGAAACCCTACAATCCTTGGGCACAAAGGCGGCTTGGGTTGTGCATGGCGCAGATGGTATGGATGAAATTACCACCACGGATGAAACTTATGCGGCTTGTCTGCAAGATGGCAAAATAGAAGAACGCGTATTAACGCCAGAGGATTTTGGCATTTCCCGTTCCAGTTCAGAGGATTTACAAGGCGGCACGCCGAGTGAAAACGCCAAAGCCCTCTCTGATCTTTTGAATGGCGTACCCAGTGCCTATCGTGATATTGTTTTGGTCAATAGTGCTGCTGTCCTTAAGATAGCAGGACAGGAAAATGGATTAGATGTAAAATCTTTGCCAGATGCAGTGGATATTGCGGCAAAGGCTATTGATAGCGGAAAGGCGCTGGATATTCTCCAAGCTTATGCCGCTTTTACGCAAGGGAGCATTAATTAATGAGCATATTAGAAGAAATCTGCGCCAAGAAGCGAGAATATGTCAGGCAAAAACAGCAAGAGAAATCTCTTGATGATTTGAAATATGAAATTGCTGATATGCCTTTGCCGTGTGGATTTTTGACCCGTATGATGATGAATAGCGAAGCCAGCTTGATTGCGGAAGTCAAAAAAGCCTCGCCCAGTCATGGTGTTATTCGGGAGGATTTCGAGCCTGTAAAAATTGCACAAATTTATAAAGATGCCGGTGCGACATGTTTATCGGTTTTGACAGATAAGCCTTATTTTCAAGGGCAGGACGAGTTTCTGAGTGATATCAAAAAAGAAGTGAATCTTCCGGTTTTACGAAAGGATTTTATCCTTGATCCCTATCAGGTCTATGAGTCTCGTAAAATTGGCGCGGATTGTATTTTGCTGATCATGGCGGCGCTGGATGATGATATGGCCAAGCGCCTTTATGAGACCGCGCTGGAGCTGCGTTTAGATGTGCTTGTCGAAGTTCACAACTTGGCTGAGTTAGAGCGTGCGATCAAGCTGGACCCGATGATGATTGGTGTGAATAACCGTAATTTGGGAACGTTGGAGGTCACACTCCAGACTTCCTATGATTTGGTTTCACAAATACCTCCGACGACCTTTAAAATCTCGGAAAGCGGCATCAAGACCCATGACGATATTGAACATTTATCCCAAATTGGCTATCGAGGATTTTTGGTCGGAGAAAGCCTGATGAAGGAAGATGATATTGGCAAGGCCGTGAATAATTTGATGCGCGGCGCAGCATAAGCCCTTTTGCAAAGCCCTTGACACAAACAACGAACTTAAGTAGAACAAATAGTGTCCATACTGCGTTCAGATTCGCTTTTATTTTCGAGGTTTTGCAAAAAAGGATATCCTTATGCTTACACAAAAACAGCATGACTTACTTATTTTCATTCATGAACGCCTACAGGATAGTGATATCCCCCCCTCTTTCGAGGAGATGAAAGATGCTTTGGGCTTAAAATCAAAATCAGGTATCCATCGACTAATCACGGCACTTGTCGAGCGCGGCTATATTGAGCGCCTGCCGCATCGTGCCCGCGCGCTTGAGATCAAGCGCCTGCCCGATAGTCTGGAGCGACAAAACAAGCCTCAACTGGCTGTGAATAATGACGCCGCTAATAGTGCCTTTGTTGATATACCGCTATACGGGAAAATTGCAGCTGGTACGCCGATTGAGGCTATTCGTGATGAGGGGGCGTTTACTTCTGTGCCGCCAGATATGATTGGATCAGGTGAACATTATGCCCTCAGCGTTGATGGCGATTCCATGATTAAGGCCGGTATTTTTGATCATGATACTGTTATCATTAAGAAATGTGATACAGCCGAAGATGGTGAGATCATTGTAGCACTTGTTGATGGTGAAGAGGTCACCTTAAAACGCCTGAGACGTGAAAAAGGTAAGATTACTCTGATCCCTGAGAATGATGATCACCAACCGCGAACTTTGGAGGCGGAACGCGTTAAAATACAAGGTAAACTCATCAGCTTGATGCGGCGTTATAATTAGCCGCTGTTATGTGATTATCGATCGAAACGCCAAGGGCGCTGGCCTGTTTGTCCGGCAACGTTTTCTACTCTGGCTATGCCGTCTGTGATATAGATTGCGTGTGCGCCCTGCCCCCATGTATCAAACTTACCGATGGCTATTTGGGCTTCACAGTTTTCAGCGCGGATGGGTTCAACCGAGATCAGAATATCAGCCCAAGCGCATTCTGCCTCTTGTGCGTAATAGGTTTTCACGATGGAGAGTTTTTTGCCCCGATATTCCATCCGGCATGCTTCCGTGTCGCAGAGTATATCTTTATGCTTGTATAGCTGTTTGGAGCTGTTTTCTTCTATACCGTATTGCCGCTCCCAGATGCCTCGGGTGAATTTGTCGCGGCGCATATTAGAGACATAAAAATCCTTGCCATCATAAATTCCGATGAGATCGTGTGAAGAGCTCACCAAGCTATCCGGTAATTTATGATGCGTGATTATCAGAAAAGCCCAAACCACAATAGGTATGCACAGGATTTTCCCGTATCCTTTCCACAGAACAATCCACAGCGCCGAGAGTACCAGCAGGATAAAGGCCGTAAAAGGCATCGCGGCTATTGTCCATGTTGCGCCGGGTAGATTTTCCACCCAATAAGCAACATCAAGAATAATGCCTAAGCCCTGCCCCATTACCCAAAGCGGCAGTGCCTCCAGTCCCAAGGGCATCATCAGGAATGCCAGCAAAGCACTTGGCATAATCAGGAAGGCCATGAGAGGTACAGAGATTAGGTTAGCCAATATCCCGAGTGTTGCGAATTGCTGGAAATGGTAGAGGGCGAAGAGTGAAGTGGCTGTGCTGGCGATGAAGGTTGTGATGAATACGCCCAGAAAATAGAGCAGTAATTTTTGAAACCAGCTTGAGTTTCTAAATATACGTGACCAGAATTGACGCGTCATATCATAAAATGCGATCAGTGCAGTCACGGCCGCAAAGGACATGTGAAAGCTGGCCGAGACCAATGCCTCAGGCGAGAAGGCTAAAGTCACTAGCGCAGCAAAGGCGATGAGCCTTAGGGAAAAAGGAGAGCGGTCAAAAATGATGGCTGTAAAGACGAGTCCTGTCATTAGGACGGCGCGCTGTGTGGGAATAGTTGCGCCCGCAAAGAGCATGTAGAGGGCTGCGCCGAGAATGGCGATAAAGGCTGCGATTTTCTTAATCGGGTAATTCAGGGCGATGACCGGAATGGCGCTTAGCCCTAATCTGATGACAAAAAAGATGACCCCTGCCATCAAACCAACATGCAGACCGGAAATCGCGAGTAAATGTGCTAGGCCTGAATTTCGAAAGGCTTCGTAATCATTTTCAGTGATGGCGGTTCGTTTTCCCACCATTAGAGCCGAGGCAACGGCGGCTTTGCGTTCTGGCAGTGCCTTAGAAATTCGCTCGACTATATTATGGCGGAGGCCTTCCGTGCTAAACGATACTGCGCCTTTTGATATTACAACCGGATCATTATAGATAAAGCCTACTGCACCGATGCTCTTGAAATATAAGTGCCTACGGAAATCGAATCCTCCGGGGAGAGATGCGCTGGATGGTGGATTGAGGGAGGCCAAAGCTTCGATGCGGTCTCCAATTTGTACGGGCATTTCCCCACGCAATTTTAGACGGATGAAGACAGGGGTTTTATCCTTCCCCAGTTTTTCTATATCAAGGTTTGAAAGAATAAGCCTGCGTGCGCCGCCTTCGACTTCTTCGATTGCCGTGATATTGCCTGTGACTGTTACCGGTCCAAGTTTTTTTGCTAACATAGGTGTGTGGATGGTGGCTGTTCGGATTTGCGCGGCGGAGAATCCTGCTACGATTAAGAGCACGGCTAGAAACCCTTTATGGATAGTAAGGTTAAGTAATTTTTCTGGCTTATTATGAATGAGGATTCCTCCATAAACCGCACCGAGTACTACTAGTAAAAACGGGCCAATGAAGACAGGCGGTTCTATGGGGAGTGAAAAATATGCGGCTATGCCGAGGGCAAGGAAGACGGGTAGCCAGAGGAATTGACGGTCTTTTTGATCTGCTATTTCCGTTATCACAGCATTCAGCGCTCCGAAAAGCCATAAATTTTGCTTTTCTTGTCGCTTAGCCCCTAGGCTCAGGAGTCCAGTCGTGATAATGTCCTGTCGCATTCACGTCTATTTTTTATAAAAGGTTTAAGTACACTATGTCAGTTGTAACACGCTTTCCCCCATCGCCAACAGGTTTTATGCATATTGGTAATGCCAGAACGGCCTTGTTCAATTATCTTTATGCACGCGCCAAGGGCGGTAAGTTTCTTATGCGCATTGAGGATACTGACCGGAAGCGTCATTCGGAGGAAGCTGTGCAGGCTATTTTAGATGGTCTGGAATGGCTGGGGTTGGAGTATGATGGAGAGGTGACGTCTCAATTTGCACGGCAGGATCGCCACAGGCAAGTTGCCGAAGAGATGCTGGCTAAGGGGCAGGCTTATTATTGTTATTGCCCGCCGGAAGAGCTGGATGAGATGCGTGCTGCCGCTAAGGAAAGTGGTGCTAAGACTTTTTATGATCGCAGGTGGCGAGAGAAGTCGCCTGAGGATGCACCGGAAGGTGTTGAGCCTGTGGTAAGGATTAAAGCGCCTTTGGATGGTGTGACGACAATACAAGATCATGTACAGGGCGAGGTTAGCGTTCCGAATGATCAGCTTGATGATTTTATTATCCTGCGTAGTGATGGCACGCCGACTTATATGCTCTCGGTTGTGGTGGATGATCATGATATGGGGGTGACGCATATTATGCGCGGGGATGATCATCTCAATAATACATTTCGCCAAAAGGTTATATTTGATGCCATGGGTTGGGATGTGCCCGAGTTCGCGCATTTGCCTATGATTTTGGGACAAGATGGTTCCAAATTCTCTAAGCGTCATGGCGCGCAAGGAATTCATGATTTGCGCGATATGGGTTATTTGCCGGATGCGGTATTTAATTATCTCTTGCGCCTTGGTTGGTCGCATGGAGATGATGAGATTATCTCTCGCGCGCAGGCTGTGGAGTGGTTTGATCTGGATCATATTGGCAAGGCGGCGGGTAAGTTCGATTTTGCCAAGTTGGAGAATTTGAATGCTCATTATATAAGTGAGAGTGATATTGGATATCTTCTTGAGCATGCCGCGCCGTTTTATAAATCCCGCCATGATATAGTGCTGGATGATGTGGCTGTGAAGCGTATCACCGAGGGGCAAGAGGAATTGAAGTCCCGTGCTAAGACGCTCCTGCAATTTGTGGATGAGTCGGTGTTTTATGCGAGAAGCGTTCCTTTGACTTTTGATGAGAAGGCGCAAAAGTTGATCGACGAAGGCAAGGATGTTTTGAAGCTTTTGCTAGAGGGTTTTGAGAATATGGATGATCTTAGCGAAGATTTAGTTAAGGGTTTGTGTAAGGCTGTTGCGGATGAGCATATGGAGGGCAAGCTTGGGAAGGTGGCTATGCCTTTGCGGGCGGCGATTACGGGCACGACTGTCTCGCCGTCGATCTTCGAGGCTTGCGCGATATTGGGCAAGGATGAGTGCTGCATACGACTGAAAGCAGCCATTTAGTAGTCACAAAATACATCAAGCTTCTATTTGATTATTTTGATTTCCGATGGGGAATCATGTAGCCTAATTGTGCAGCGCTTATAAAACTGCCATTCATATACCAAAAATTAAAACTTATCGATTAAGTTATCTAATCTTTTCATTCTTACTTCAAGGCCATCCACATGTCAGATACAGAAACAAACAAAACTTTCACCCTTACAAACGATGAAACAGGTGAAAAATATACACTTCCGGTTCTGGAAGGATCAGAAGGCCCACCTGTTGTTGATATCCGCAAACTTTACGCCGAAACAGGTCACTTTACATTTGACCCAAGTTTCACCGCGACGGGTAGCTGTAAATCCCGCCTGACCTTTATTGACGGTGAAAAAGGTATCTTGATGCATCGCGGCTACAGTATTGAAGATCTGGCAAGTAAGAGTTCCTTTATGGAAGTTGCCTATTTGCTGCTTTATGGTGATCTGCCGAATAAAGCGCAAAAAGATAAATTCGAACATGATATTACCTATCACACAATGGTTCACGAACAGATTAACTTCTTTTATCGTGGCTTTCGTCGTGATGCACATCCGATGGCCATTATGTGCGGTGTTATGGGTGGTTTATCGGCGTTCTATCATGACTCATTGGATATTTATGATCCTGAACAGCGCGAGATTTCAGCGCATAGATTGATTGCCAAAGTCGCAACTTTGGCGGCTATGACGCATAAATACACATTGGGTCAGCCCTTTATGTATCCACGCAACGATTTATCTTTTGCCGAGAATTTCCTCTATATGACTTTCGCTGTTCCGGCTGAGCCGTATAAAGTAAATCCGGTTCTAGCGTCTGCCATGGATAAAATCTTTATTCTGCATGCGGATCATGAGCAAAATGCCTCAACATCGACCGTGCGTTTAGCAGGGTCATCGCAAGCAAACCCATTTGCCTGTATTGCAGCCGGTATTGCCTCTCTTTGGGGGCCAAGTCATGGCGGCGCTAATCAGGCTGTTCTTGAGATGCTTGATGAGATCGGCAGCAAAGATAATATTCCTGAATATCTGGAACGTGCGAAAGATAAAGACGACCCATTCCGTTTGATGGGCTTTGGTCACCGCGTTTACAAAAACTTCGATCCGCGCGCCAATGTTCTTAAGAAAGCCTGTGATGAGGTTCTGGATGACCTTGGTATTGATGATCCGCGTCTTGAACTTGCCATGGAGTTGGAACGCATTGCACTAGAAGACCCCTATTTCGTCGATAGAAAACTTTTCCCGAATGTGGACTTTTATTCCGGCATTATTCTTAAAGCCATGGGCTTCCCGACCAGTATGTTTACTGTCCTTTTTGCCTTAGCCAGAACAGTGGGCTGGGTTTCACAGTGGAAAGAAATGATCGAAGAGCCAGCTTTGCGGATTGGTCGCCCAAGACAGCTTTATACCGGGCCAAAATCTCGCCCGTATGTTGATTTAGATGACAGAAAATAACAAATAATAAGGCTAGCCTGTAGAGGATTCTTTTATTTCAATATTCTCGTTATTCGGGCTGGCCTCTTCTACAATTTCAGTATTCTGGCTTTCTACTTCTTCAGGTTGCCGAGGGATATTTTTCTGATGAGGCGGTTCATTCCGCTCTTGTTCAATAGTTCCTTGAGCTAACTCCATAATGAAATTAGCTGCTTTTTGAGAAGGCGACATTGTTTCTCCTGCCCCTAAAATGCTGCGCAGCTCCTTAAACTTCTCTTTTTGCTTTTCTTGTGCTTCTTTGTCACTACTTAGCTTTAAGGCGGCTTCTGCGATTATTTCGGGTTTACATTTACCCTGAAGAAGTTCAGGAACTACTGCCTCTCCTAACAGAATATTTGCCAGATGCACATGCTTGACCTTCGCCATAAGTTTTACGATCAAGGCTGTTATCGGGTTTGCCTTATATACAATAATATGAGGAATACCAGCATAAGCCAGTTCCAGAGCCACTGTGCCCGAGACTGCAACAGCAACATCGCAGGCCTTGAAGGCATCCCATTTAATATTAGGATTTGCACTGACAAAAACTGGTAGTGAAAAACCCTTTAAGATGGTCTGAATTTCATATTCAAGATCTGGTAAAGTCGGAGCAATTATTTTTAGGTTTTCTGTAACATCCTCCATGAACTTAGCTGTCTGACATAATATGGGGCCCATACTCTTAAACTCGCCTTCGCGACTACCAAAGAATATACCTAATGTATTGTCATCAGGGCCAATATCATTTTCCTTTTTAAAAATATTACCATCCCCGTCAAGGGCATTAGTTTCGACAACTGGATGACCTACATATTTGGCAGGCAAACCATAAGGTTCGAAATATTTGGTTTCCATCGGAAAAAGGCAAATTATAGCATCAAGAAATCCGGATATTGCCTTGGCACGCCCTGGACGCCACGCCCACACACTTGGCGCAACATAATGGACAATTTTTCCTTTATAAATGCCGCGTTTTTTTAGCGATTTAGCAATACGAAAATTAAAGTCAGGGAAATCTACTGTAACAACCATATCCGGTTGCTGTTTTTCAATCTCTTCAACTATGGCCTTATTAATTTTTATAAGGCGTGGAATTTTGGGCAGAACTTCCCATATCCCCATAACAGAAATTTGATCCATCGGTAATAATTCATTAAATCCCGCAGACTTCATGCGTGGTCCACCAACACCCAGACATTCGATATCTGTATTCCCAGCCTTGAGCTTTTTGATAAGGGACGCCGCCAATACATCACCAGAATTCTCTCCTGTGATAAAGAAAATTTTCATTATTAAACCTCGTTACTAGTTAAGGCTTCAAGCTTGAACCCATAAACAAATATTTTATACTGATCCGCTTTTTTGGCAACGTTTTTTGTATTCAGGACAATACTGTTCTCTGCATGAATTACTATACCTGACAATCCACAGTCATAGGCCTTTGTAACCGTATTCGTGCCTATTGTTGGTAAGTCCAGATCTTTGTCTTGTTGGGGCTTACAGGTTTTGACAAGAAAAGCCCGTGCGCCTCCGGCCAGTAAGGGTTTACAGCGTTCAATTAATGCATCCGTACCCTCGATCCCTTCAACGCCAATGACAACACCACTTTGAACGATGACGGACTGCCCGATATCCAGACGCCCTATTTCCTGTGATATTTTAATACCATGATGAATGCTAACCCAGTCATCCTCTTGAGGCTCGAACTTTCCAAGAGCGCCTTCTTGGGCGACTAAACCTTTTGAAAACCGGTCTGCACCATGAAGTGTAAAACCTTCTTGCTCAAGTTCTTTGCGCAAAGCAGATAACAAGCCGTCATCTCCCAGAGCTTTAATACCAATTTTGGAGATAATTTTTGCCCCTTTTAAATCGGTCTTTAAGGATAGCAGGTTAGGCCTTTGGATTTTTCCAGCCATGACCAGATCTTTAACGCCATTATCCTTGAAAGCCTTCATAATTTTTCCAGCTTCTCCTAATCCGGTCCAGATAACATTGCGACCCTGCACTGTCTCTTTATCGGTTTGACCTTCAAATCCAACAAGTAGGACCTCTATATCATGTTCATCGCAATAAGATAAAATCTGCCGTGGTAAATCACCACCGCCTGTGATCATTCCGATTTTCTGGATATTTTCTATTTCTTGCGCGGCTGACATAATGGAAATTTGGTTTTTTCCTTGGCAAAGTTAATGATGCTCATCACCAGATCATCTTCCGAGAAGTCTTCCGAGACCGTTTCTATCCTTTGATCCATTGTTCCTTCATCACCAAATAGCTGGTTAAATGCGCGCTGCAGCTTTCGAATATCTTCCTTGGAAAAGCCACGACGCTCTAGCCCGATCAAGTTCAGGCCAGCTAGAAAAGCACGATCACCTTTAACACGGCCATAGGGGATAACATCATTCTCAACACCAGACATGCCGCCAATAATCGCATGTGCGCCTATACGAACAAATTGGTGAATAGCGGCTAACCCGCCCAAAACAGCAAAATCGCCAATATGAACATGACCACCGAGCGTAGCATTATTCGCCAATATTACATTATTTCCTATTACACAGTCATGTGCCACATGAGAGGCCATCATGAATAGGCAGTTATCACCGATAATGGTTTTGCCTTTATCCTGCACGGTTCCAGGGTTCATTGTTACATGCTCGCGAATTTTATTATTCTTTCCAATTTCCAGAATTGTTTCTTCACCAGCATATTTCAAATCTTGTGGCGGCGTTCCAATCGAAGCGAAAGGATAGATTTTTGTCCCCTCGCCGATTGTTGTCTTGCCCTCTACATGAACATGCGCACGTAATTCAATATTATCTTCTAAAACAACCTTTGAACCCACAGTGCAATATGGCCCGATATGTACATCAGTTCCAATTTGTGCGCCATCTTCGATTATTGCTGTAGGGTGGATTGTTGTTTCGGTCATGATAGTTAAAGTTACTCTGGTATATTACGCAACTCAAGTCACGCTTTGTTACGAAAAATTTCAGAAAAATAGAGCCTTAAGCAGCACTATCTGTGTCTGTAATCATGGCGCTAAATGTGGCTTCTGCGCAAACTGTATCACCTACTTTTGCCACGCCTTTGAACTTCCAGACTGGGCCTCTTGATTGCACCTTATCGACGTGGATATACATGGAATCGCCGGGCGTAACAGGCTTACGGAAACGAGCATTATCAATGGTCATGAAGTACACAACTTTGCCTTTGGCCTCTTCACCAAGGAAATCGACAACGACAAGAGCAGCCGTTTGTGCCATGGATTCAATAATCATAACGCCCGGCATGACCGGAAAACCCGGGAAATGCCCCATAAATTGTGGCTCATTCATCGTTACATTCTTCAGGCTTACCGCACTTTCACCAGCTTTAAGCTCAACAATACGATCCACCAGCAAAATAGGATATCTGTGTGGGATCATTTCCATGATCTTGTTAATATCGGCGTAGTGTTTTTCTTCACTCATAGTTTTTTCCGGTAATATTAAAATTTGTAGGTTGAAATTATACCCAGCAGTTAATCGCTTTTTTTGTTTTTTATCAAGCGGTTTAGTGCTGCGACTTGTCTAAAATACTGGTTTTTTGGAAAACCGGGAGAGCCCATATATGTTTCTCCGGCGGGAACATCTTTCATAATACCTGCTTGGGCAGAAATTTGAGCACCCATTCCAATGCGCAAATGCCCTGCTATGCCTGCTTGGCCTCCAATTGCGGCAAAATCTTCGATGACAGTGCTACCCGAGATCCCAACCTGGGCCACAATAATACAACCTCTTCCGATCTGAGCATTATGCCCAATCTGAACCAGATTATCGATCCATGTACCTTGGCCAATGACTGTATCTGGCCCTGCCCCTCTATCGATTGTGGTATTGGCGCCAATCTCGACGTGATCTTCGATAAGCACGCGTCCTAGTTGAGGGATTTTGACATGGCCTTCGGGATCTATTGCAAAACCAAAGCCATCTTGCCCGATACGCGCGCCTGTATAAATATGAACAAAATCACCGATAATGGCGTGAGAAATCGTGGCATTGGCACCAATGCGAACATTATCGCCAATCTGGACATTATTTTGAATAATAGCCCCCGCCTCAATCCAACAATTTTGACCGATCACGGCACCGGATTTGATCACGACATTGGCTTCTACAACGCAGCCCTGTCCCAAAGTCACATCATGTTCGATGATGGCATAGTCTGAGATTTTTGATTTTTCCGGCTTTTCATCAGGATAGAATTTCTGCGCGGTAAGTGCGTAGCATTTATAGGGTTTATCTGTGATCAGGCATATAAGCTCATCCGGTGCAAATTCCACCATTTTGGGCGATACAAAGCAGGCTGCAGCTTTTGTTTTGGAAAAGTCCTCTTTATATTTCACATTATCCAAAAAGCTAATGTGGGTCTTGCCTGCATTAGATAATGGCATGACATCATCGACCGTAACTTTTGCACGACTTATATCGCTGAGGGAGCATCCCAGTTCTTCGGCAAGCTCTCCCAAGACAAGAGACTTAACTTTTTTTGTATGAAAGCGATTATCAGGCATGTTTGTTGTATATACATAACCAACTGAAATGTGAAGAAAATAAAGCTGGTATACCTACTTAATCTAATTTTAGAGATGGCAGGGTTTTATTCAGGCTTTCAAGGACTTGAGTTGTGATATCCAAGGCCTTGTTTCCGACAATAATATTATCCTTTGTGATTACCAGATCAATTTTATTATCATTAGCTATTTTCTGACATACATCAGAGATTGTCTGGGATAGTTTGGCCATGGCTTTGTTATAGGACTCATCGAGTTTTTGCTGCCTGCTCTGTAGGTCTTTACGGGCTTCCAGTCTTTTTTCTTCAAAGCTGCGAAATTTCTTCATCAAATCTTCTTTTGACAAGGTTTCGCGATCTTTCTCGAGCTGCTTTTGGTCTTTGCGCAAATCATCTTCTACTGATTTAACTTCTTTTACAAAGCCATCTCTTTTTGTTTTCACCTGTGCCTTAATAGATTCAGCCGCCTTGGACTCACTTAAAATTCTGTGCACATCAACAACAGCGATTGAAAACTCGGCTTTTGCCTGAAGTGGCATGAAAACGATCAGTGCCAGAATAAGAGTTACAACAGACAAAACTTTACGATTAAACATAGATACACCTTTGTATTTTTATGTGATTCAAAAAATTGATACGTAGTTATAACTAGAAACGTGTACCAAAATCAAACCGGAAGTTTTCTTCCTCATCGAAATCTTCTTTTAGGAACGGCGCAGCCAAGTCCACACGTATTGGTCCAAAAGGCGATCTCCATGATACACCGATACCGGCAGCTGCGCGAAGAGTATCCTCTTCGAGAAGTCCTGTTCCGCCTTCGTCAATATCCCAAAGTGATCCAACATCAGAGAAAGCATGCCCCTTTATGCCCATTTCTTCCGGCAATCCTAGAGGGAAAGAAAGCTCTACGCTACTGCGGTAGAAGAAATTGCCACCAAGCGCATCACCGTTTGCAACGTCTCTTGGGCCAATACCTGAGCGATCAAAACCACGTAATGTACTCCCGCCCAGGAAGTATCTTTCGTTAATTTCAACATCAGTGTCACTATAACCCTGAATAGCGCCGGCCTCACCCAAAACATTCAAAATAAACTGATCTGATAAAGGTAAGAAATAAGATGCGCCTGTTTTACCTGAAACATATTTGGCATCACCACCAAGACCAGCTACTTCAGTGTCAAGCCAATACATCAAGCCATTTGTTGTAAATGTTCCGCTATCTCTTGTGTCATAGACAAGGCGTTGCGAAATTGCAGATGTGATTCTTTGGCCTTCCTGATCACGGATAAAACGCGACGCATCGTCATCGACATCTGTTATCTCATTATTTTCAAGACGGTATCTAAGCAATTGACGCCAGTTTTTTGAAAGAGGATAGCCCAAACGCAAACCACCACCTGTTCTTCGCTGATCAAAAGAGCTTTCATCCTGCAAGTCACGCGTAATATGGAAAGCATCAACACCAGCCAGAATATCGCGCTGTAAGAAATAAGGCTCAGTGAAGGAAACATTAAATTCAGTTTTTTCTCCCGCAATCGTTGTAGAGAATGCCAAATCCTGCCCTTTACCCAAAAGGTTTCTTTCTCTAATTCTCAAGTCAGCCAACGGACCGTCCGATGAGGAAAAGCCAGCCCCGATAGAGAGTTCTCCGGTTGATTTTTCTTCGACGTCAACATCAATAACCGTTTTATCTGGTGCGGAACCTCTTTGAACATCCACATTCACGGTTTCAAAGAAATCCAAATTTTTTAGTTTTCTTTCAGAATCAGAGAGCCTTGAGCGGTTGAAGGGATCGCCTTCAACCAAAAGCATCTCACGGCGCAAGACCTTATCCAACGTACGGATATTACCATTAAAATTAATACGCTCGACAAAGGCACGCGGCGTTTCATCAATTCTGAAGATAACGACGAGTGTTTGTTCTGCTGTATTTTTTCTAATATCAGGCGTTACGTTTACAAAGGCATATTGTAAGTCACCCAAAGCATCTGTAATTGTTGTGATACTATCACGCACATCTTCAGCGTTATACCATTCATCAACTTCGACTTCGACATGTTCATTGAGCAATGAAGTATCCAGTGTCTCTATCGCAGAGACAAATTCTATACCAGATACCTTGTAACGCTGTCCTTCTTCGATGGTAAAAGTCACATAAAACCCTGTCTTGTCATTGGATAATTCTGCCGTTGCAGATAGAATCTGAAAGTCTGCATAGCCTTGAGACAAATAGAAATTTCTAAGCAATTCTTTATCATAAGATAAGCGGTCAGGATCGTAGCGGTCGTTATTACTTATAAATCTATACCATGCCGATTCTTTTGTACTGATTTCGCTTCTTAGTTTACTGTCATCATAATTCTTGTTTCCCACAAAGCGGATGCTTTCTACTTTTGTTATATCGCCTTCATTAATTTCAAATACCAAGTCAACGCGGTTTTGGTCACGTTGAATTACTTTTGGTTCGATTGAAGCTGAGAAACGCCCTTGACGTCGGTAAATTTGATACAGTCTTGATGTGTCAGATTGAACTTTTGTGCGGGTAAAAACCTGACGGGGTCGCATTTGAATTTCTGCCAACAACTCCTCATCTGAAACGCTGTCATTGCCTTCAAAGGCAATTTCACTAATTAGTGGGTTTTCAATTACACTGATATAGACCGTGCCGTTATTTGATTCGACCTTTACATCAGCAAATAATCCAGTTGCAAAAAGGTTTTTTAAAGTTCTGTCTGTCGCAGCATTGTTCAGAGTATCGCCAACTTTCAGGTTCATATATGTTGCAATAGTCGAAGGTTCAACGCGCTGTGCTCCTGATATTTCAATTTTTTTGACTGTTGCTGCCAAAACCGGAAGAGAATATAAAATCACTAAAAAGGTAACCGCTAGGAATACATGAATTCTAGATGTTTTAGGGGCGTATTTCATGGTTGGGTTTAACCTCACTACTATCAAACAAAAATATGATTAATTACTACTACTCAGTGCGCTTATTCTAGCTTAGATATCATTATGACTAAATCATTTATGTTCGCAAATATCATGATTCCCCCAAGTAACACCAGCCCAATCATAAAAGCAATGTCTTGAATCCGTGGAGAAACCGGATTCCCGCTTATTGCCTCATACAATAGAAACACAATATGGCCTCCATCGAGAATCGGGATTGGTAATAAATTAATAAAACCGATCATAAATGAAAAAATAGAAATTATAATAATATACTGATACCAGCCACTCTTAGCGGCTTTGGCAAAGTTTTCACTAATTTTAGGCACTCCGCCGACGGCTGGCTCATCTGTTTTGCCTTGTACTGATACTTTTATAAGTATGGCACTTTCTTTAATAACTTTGCTGATGATGTGATAAATTTCATAAAAAGATTCAAATGGGGTTAATCTTAGGTAATATTTCTTATCAGCATCCACGATATAGATGTATATATCTTTGTCTTCTTCTTTCTTGTTGAAATGGTGCTGATTATACTCACTAGGTATTTTAACCAAGAAAACATTGTCCTTGTCTTCTTGAAAACGTGTTCCAACTGTAATCACTTTATCAAGGTTTTGTAGAATTAGTTTCTTCGCAAGTTCAGGATTATCCGAAGTATCAACTCCATTAACGGATCTTATACGTTCAAGTTTCATCATTCTAAAACGCACCATGCCTGTACGCCCGTGCGTTCGATGACGGCCTTTCATATCAATATATTCCATCTCCTGAACCTTGGCTGTCAGTCTAATTTCTTTGCCATCGCGAAGAACTTTATAATCAAACTTTGCCCCCGGACTTGCCATTGTGGTCCTGTATACATCGCTCCACCTTCTAATTTTACGCCCTTCCATTTCCAGAACCTGATCACCCATCTGAAAACCGGCTTTGTAGCTTTCTGAATCCACGCCCAGAGCATTAATGATTGGTGGCGTGTATGATTGTCCGACCGTTGTGTATAAAAGAAATAAAACCAAAAATGTAAAAAGGAAATTTGCCAGAGGGCCTGCAAATACAATAGCAAGTCTTTGCCAAACTGTTTTTGTACAATATGCGAGTTTTAATTCTTCTTTGGTGAGTCTTCTTTCACAATTGTTTTCATGATCCCAAACAAATGGTTTATTGATATCAACATCGCCGAAAATCTTTACATAACCACCCAGCGGTATCCATGACACACTCCATCTTGTGCCAGCCTTATCATTAAATCCGCAAATTTCTTTACCAAATCCGACTGAAAATTTTTCAACAGCTACGCCAAAATACCTTGCAGCTAAATAGTGTCCAAATTCATGAACCGTAATGATAAAAGAAACGCTAAAAATAGCGACAAAGACATAGAAAAACAGATTTTCAGTGATATCCCATAAGGTCATATCATACCTTTTTATTTCCCCTCTAAAATCCCCGAGAGCTGGACAAGGTCATTAATATTAGCAAAGGCCATGATCCCGATCAGAAATACCAGACCTGCTCTAAACGCATATTCTTGAACCGGCTCCGGCACAGGCTTTCCCATAATGGCCTCAAAGAAATAGAACGTCAAATGTCCACCATCCAAAAGAGGGATTGGTAACAAATTGATAAAACCCAAATTCACAGAAAGTAATGCCGTCAAAAGAATTAGCGGAATAATACCTTGCTGCGCCATATCTCCTGCTATTGCTCCGATTCGAACAATACCACCTAATTCTGTTGCACTTCGGACACCAACAATCATTTGCCAGATTGCCTCCAAAGAGCTGCGGGTCATCACATAGGATTCACGAATAGCACTTTGCGTTGCTGTCATGAAGTTATGAGGTATAAGCGCTTCACCTTTTGTGCTGGATAGGATTAGAACTTCATCTTCCATATTTTCAAAAGTTCCAAACTCGTCATTTACTTGTGCAGATGGATTGACAATATAAACATCCGCGCCTTCTTCATCACTTGTTGCGACAGAAAAAGTTGTGCCCATTTTACTTTTTAAAATCTCCAACACTTCTTCAACATTATCGTATTTTTGTCCATCAATTACTTTTATCCTTGATGCAGCAAACCCGCTTTCAGCAGGAAAAACACCCAAAACGCCTTTACTGCTTGGGAATCCAAAACGATCTTTTTGCTCTATGCGGGTCGGCTTTGCATAAATATCTATAATCTCTTTACCGCGCTGAACGACGAAGTGTTTTTCCTGATCCAAAGCAACCATCATTTCACGGCTGATATCCTGAAACTTATCTATTCTTTTGCCATCAATGGAAAGAATTACATCCTGTGGCTGAAATCCATATTCTTCAGCAGAGCTTCCGGCAAGAATGCCTCCGATTTCAGGCTTGATTACATTTTGACCATGAAAGACAAATAAGCCCGCCAAAAGCACAACGGCCAAAACATAGTTAATAGCAGGTCCTGCAAAAACAATAGCAGCCCTTTGCCAGACAGGCTTTGCAAAAAAAGCTTCTTTTCGTTCTTCTTCGGTCATAGGGCGCATAGGCGTAAAACCATCTTCAGCCATATCAGAAGACTCAACCATGTCAGATGCACCAGAACTAGCAGGATCAACGTCACCATACATCTTTACAAAACCACCTAGCGGCACAAGTGAAACTTTCCAACGTGTACCCGCCTTATCCGTGTAACCCCATATTTCTTTACCAAAGCCAATAGAGAATTCTTCGACACGCACACCACATAAACGTGCTACGATATAATGTCCCCATTCATGGACAAAAACCAGAATACTTAAAACAACAATAAATGATGCGACTGCAATCAGGATATTGGGCCCTAGAGACTGAAACATTTCTAGCAAGTTCATATATTTTTCTCTTCTTATTAATTCAGGAGTCGTGTTTGCATTATATTACAATACGTCTTTGGTTACAAAAGAACGCACATTGTTATTGAATTCTTCAATATCTTCAACTGTTTTTATATCTTTATCAGAGGCTTCGCTTTCAGTCCAAAGTAAAGCTTTTTCTATTGCTTCAGTAATTCGACCAAAAGAGATACGTTCCTTTAAAAATAAGTCTACAGCCTGCTCATTCGCCGCATTTAATGCAATTTGTGATACGCCCCCTCTATCTAAGGCCTCATAAGCAAAACGGAGAGCTGGGAATTTATCAAAATCAGGCTTCTGAAAGGTAAGCTTGGAAAGCGTTTTTATATCTAATGTCTTGCCTGGCGTTTTTATTCGCTCCGGCCAGCCCAGCGCATAAGCCACAGGAGTCCTCATATCGCTTGCGCCCATTTGTGCCAAAATTGAACCATCACAATAAGAAACCATCGAGTGAATTACAGATTGCGGATGGATCACAATATCAATTTTCTCGGGCGGCACCTCAAACAGATAATGTGCCTCAATCACTTCAAGCGCCTTATTCATCATGGTTGCGCTATCCACTGATATCTTGCGGCCCATTGACCAATTTGGATGCGTAATCGCCTGATTGATCGTTGCAGATTTTATATTCTTGATATCCCAATCCAGAAATGGTCCGCCAGAGGCTGTTAGAATAATAGTCTCAATTGATTTTCGGTTACTTTCTTCAAAGCACTGGAAGATTGCATTATGTTCGCTATCTACGGGTAGAATCTTTGCACCTGATTTTCGAGCTGTTTCCATCACGAGAGCACCTGCCGCGACTAAGGGCTCTTTATTGGCTATGGCCACGTTAATGCCGTTTTTAAGGGCAGATAGGATTGGTCTTAGACCGGCGAACCCAACGATTGCAGCTAAAACCAGATCACATGGCTCAGCGGCAATTTCCTCAATTGAGTTTTTGCCCGCATAAGCTTCTATTTCTGTTCCAGTCAGTAAAGTCTTGAGGTCTTCATACTTGGTTTCATCTGCAATGGCTGCCTTTTTTGCCTTTAACCTTATTGCATCCTCAGCCAGTCTTTCTACGTTGGAACCAGCTGTTACAACCTGAACATCAAAGTTTTCATGTGCTGATATAATAACATTGGCGGCGGATTGCCCTACTGAACCGGTAACGCCTAATATGCTTATTTTTTTACAAGACATAGGATAAAATCACCATCGCCAGAAAAAAGACAGGCGTAGCTAATAGCAAGGAATCTATGCGATCAAGTAACCCGCCATGGCCTGGAATTAGATTACCTGTATCCTTGACACCAGCCTGCCGTTTAACGAAGGAGACCAGTAAATCCCCTGCCTGTCCGGCGGCTCCTGTGACCACCCCTAATACAGCCAGCACCACTAAATTTGTGTAGACACTTCGTCCATCAAACTCCATATGGAAGCCGAAGACTAAATACCAAATTATGCCAAGAAGAGCTGGAAATAAAAGTGCACCACCAAAACCAGACCATGTTTTATTGGGACTAATTTCCTTGATCAATTTTGGTCCACCGATTGTCTTTCCCGTAAAGTAAGCACCTGTATCACTAGCCCAGATCATACCGATAAAGACCAGAAGTACATTAATCGAATACATATCCCGCAGGATATAAAAACTACTATAGGAGAGAAACATATAGACTATGCCTAATATGAGGCAGGGTATAAAAAAAGGAGTTTTTTTTGAAAGACAAACCCACTCATAAGTAGAAATAATTAAAGCAATCGTCAGCCAAATTGTCAGCGGCCAGTCACCTGAAATGATACAAAACAGAAAAATCGGTGCAATGATGGCTGCAGAAATAATGCGTTTTTCCAAAGAGCCTAGAGATGTGAACATAGATCAAATACCGGACTTCTTAATTGCTCCAAAACGTCTATCACGCTGCGCATACTCATTAATTGCCTGTATGAGATCATTCTTGTCAAAATCAGGCCAAAGAACAGGGGTGAAAACCATTTCGGTATAAGCACATTGCCAAAGCAGAAAGTTACTAATGCGTTTTTCACCGCTTGTGCGGATCAGCAAATCAGGATCTGCGATACCTGCTGTGCAGAGATAAGAAGACAGACTTTCTTCAATCTTGCCAATCTCTGGAATTTCATCATTCGACAAAGCCTCGGCGATCATGGCCTGAATGCCTTGTGCAATATCATATCGTCCCCCATAATTCAGAGCCATAATCACGGTGATACCTGTATTATTTCTGGTTAGGCTTTCAGTATTGTTTATGAGTTTTATAATATCTTCGTCAAAGGCGGTTTTATCACCTATAACAACCAGCTTGACGTTATTCTTATGAAGTTCGGCAGTTTCGCTGCGTAGATATTGACGCAAGAGCTGCATCAGATCTTCGATTTCAGATTGAGGACGCCTCCAGTTCTCGGAAGAAAAACCAAAAAGCGTTAGATATTTCACACCAAGCTCGGCAGCATATTTAACAATCTTACGAGCACTTTCTGCGCCTTGCTTGTGGCCCATTGTTCTGGGTAAGCCACGCTTATTTGCCCAGCGCCCATTTCCATCCATAATCACGGCAATATGCTTTGGAACGTCTGTGATTTCCTTATTTTGTTTTCCTTTTAAAATCATAAAGCCGTTCCTGCTTTTTCCTCTTGGTAAATTTATACGGTCATAATATCTTTTTCTTTATCAGCCAGCATTTTGTCGATTTTACCAACATGATCATCGGTAAGTTTCTGCACTTCGTCGGACAGGCGTTTATAATCATCTTCGGAAATGTCACCGTCTTTTTCTGACTTCTTCAGAGAATCCATAGCATCTCTTCGTGCATTTCTAACCGAGATCCGTGCAGTTTCTGCATATTTTCCGGCGATTTTTGTCAGTTCCTTGCGGCGCTCTTCGTTCAGATCCGGCAGAGGAATACGAATTGTATTGCCATCTGGCATTGGATTTAGGCCCAGACCTGAATCCCGTATCGCTTTTTCAACTGATTTTACCGCAGAGCCATCCCAGACCTGCACCGCCAGCATTCTTGGTTCTGGCACGGTTACCGTACCAACCTGATTAATAGGCATTTTGCTGCCGTATAGATCCACAACAACAGGATCAAGGAGGTTTACAGAAGCGCGGCCTGTACGCAGACCGGCAAATTCCTTTTGTAGAACCTCAACAGATTTTTCCATGAGTTTTTGTGTTTCGCTTTTATTATAAGACATGACTCATTCCTTTTATTTCTAATTGGTAACAATCGTATAATTGCCCTTATTCTGAACAACTTGTCCAAAACCACCTTTTTCAAGAATAGAAAAGACAACAATCGGGATATTATTATCCCGCGCCAGAGAAATGGCAGTGGCATCCATAACCTTCAAATCTTTGGTCAGAACATCCATATATGTCACGCGATCATAGCGCTCGGCATCCGGGTTTTTCTTGGGATCATCTGAATATACCCCATCAACTTTTGTGCCCTTCAGGATAACATCACAATCCATTTCAGATGCTCTGAGCGCTGCACCTGTATCGGTTGTGAAATATGGATTACCAGTTCCAGCCGCGAAAATAACAACGCGGCCTTTTTCCATGTGTCGTACAGCACGACGGCGGATATAAGGCTCACAGATAGAATCCATTCTAATGGCGGATTGAACGCGCGTATCAACGCCCATATTCTCCAGAACATTTTGAAGTGCCAAGGCATTCATGACCACACCAAGCATGCCCATATAATCGGCGGCGGTTCGGTCCATCCCTTGTGAGGCAACAGACACCCCGCGAAAGATATTGCCTCCACCTACAACGACACAGACCTCAAGGCCCAGATCAACAACTTCTTTGATATCTTCGGCGACGCGTTTCATTGTATCAGAGTCCAGACCGAACTCCTTGCCGCCCATTAGAACCTCACCGGAAAGTTTAAGCATAACACGTTTATAGGGATAAGCGGCCTGTACCTTATCATCCGGTGTTTTAGCGCTCATGACCATGGCCCCTCTCTTGTGTTTTGTTGCTCTAGCGATATTTATATATTAATGCAGCCGCGTCAATATGCAACGCGGCTGCCGGGAAATTAAGTCAAAAAGATGTTAACTGTTAGCAGCAAGTGCTACCTCTTCAGCAAAATCCGGTCCGTCTTCTTTTTCGATACCGTCACCAAGCTTAACGCGTGTAAAGCCGGCAAGTTTAATTTCTGTACCAGATTCTTTTGCGGCATTGGCAACCACATCAGAGATTTTTGTTTCGCCATCAATAACGAATGTTTGCTCGGTCAAGCAAATCTCTTCATAGAATTTGCGGATACGACCTTCAACCATTTTCTCTGCGATTTCAGCAGGCTTACCACTCGCAATTGCTTGTTCTTTAAGAACACTGCGCTCGCGCTCAAGTGTATCTGCATCAACATCAGCAGGCGATAAGAATTGCGGGCTTGTTGCCGCAACATGCATGGCGATTTGTTCACCGGTTGGTGCTAGTGTTCCTTCATCAGTAGATGATTCAAGAGCTACGAGCACACCAAGCGTACCTAAATTATCAGATAAAGCACCATGCATATAACCAGCAATTGTACCTTGCGGAACTTCTAAAGTTTCAAGGCGGCGAATGCTCATATGCTCACCGATAGTCGCGATAAGATCAGTTAGTGTGTCTGCAACTGACTTACCATCAAGATCTGCGGCTATTAGCTCTTCAAGAGTATTTACTTCAAGTGCTTTTTCAGCAACTTTCTTCACGAAAGCTTGGAACTCAGCGTTTCTGGCAACGAAGTCAGTTTCTGAGTTCACTTCAACAATAACGCCTTTCGAACCTTTTGTTGCCAAAGCTACAAGACCCTCGGCAGCTGTGCGACCAGATTTTTTGGCTGCTTTAGCCAAGCCTTTGGTGCGAAGCCAGTCGATTGCCTGTTCCATGTCACCATTATTTTCAACCAAGGCCTTTTTGGCATCCATCATGCCTGCGCCTGATTTTTCACGAAGTTCTTTAACCATAGATGCTGTAATATCAGCCATGTCGTTCTTCCTCTTCTATATATAAAAAATTGGTTTTTAAAAATTAAGCAGATGCAGCCTTTTTGGCTTCCTCGGCAGGCTGCTCTTCTTCTGAAGTTTCTTCTTCCTTTTTCTTGTCCTCAGCTTTCGCTTCTTCAGGTTTAGCTTTAGGAAGGTCAACTTTAGCATCAGGATCTGCGCCTGCATCCTTACCGGAGGTGGCAAGCTCAGCTTGAAGCCCATCCAGAACAGCATCAACAACAGCGTCGCAATATAGGTCAATCGCACGGATCGCATCGTCATTACCCGGAATGATGTAGTCGACACCTTCGAAAGATGCATTTGAGTCAACAATCGCAAAAACAGGAATACCAAGCTTGTTCGCTTCTTTGATTGCGATATCTTCTTCGTTTGTATCAATTACGAAAAGAGCATCAGGCTGACCACCCATGTCCTTGATCCCGCCAATAGCGCGCTCAAGCTTGTCACGCTCACGTGTCATCATAAGGGCTTCTTTTTTTGTATAGCCGCTTTGGTCACCTGCAAGAATTTCATCAAGCTTACGAAGACGCTCGATAGATATGCTGATTGTCTGCCAGTTTGTCATCATACCACCAAGCCAGCGGTGATTGACATAGTACTGACCACTGCGGTTAGCGGCATCCTTGATAATATCACTTGCTTGACGCTTTGTTCCTACGAAAAGGATACGCCCACCTTTGGCAACGATATTACGGATTTCTTCAAGAGCTTTCGCCAATAATGGCTGCGTTTGTTGAAGGTCCAGAATGTGAACACCATTACGCACACCAAAGATGTATTCGCGCATTTGAGGGTTCCAGCGACGTGTGTGGTGTCCAAAATGAACACCAGCTTCTAGCAATTGACGCATAGTAATTTTAGGTACGGCCATATTTTTTCTCCTTTTTATGTCCGGTTATATCACCTACAGGCCTTGGTTCTCTTAATTGAAAACACCGGTTAAGGAACCTGTATGTTTATTTCATCCAAGATCATTCTTGAGTGATGGTGCGGTTTATACGAGGAAATATCAAAGAATGCAAGTAAAAATCAAACCTCAGAAATTTCGATTACTCCCTCTTCCCCGCGAATAATATTTCGTGCCTGAGAGCTTAAGCTCCAACGTCCGGGCAAAATAACTTCGGCGGTGCGTTCATCTTCAAGATTGGCAAAGATTTTGATCTGTGATCTGCCCTGCCCTTCAATATCCAAAAATTCCTTTATTTTAGGTAAGGATGTATCACCCTCAAGACGGATATGAATTTCACTGATTTTGCCCTCTAATGACTCCTCTAGAGGTTTTAGTGCGCCACCTGTGAAACGCATCTGGTCATCTTGTACTTCACCTTCGACCTTCAGCAAGATACTTGTACCGGGTTCAAGGAAAGAACGTGCTGCTGCCAAAGTTTCGGAAAAAATTATAACTTCGAAAACACCAGTCGGGTCAGAAATTTGTAAGAAGGCATATTTACTGCCCTTTTGTGACATTTTTTCCTGTTTTTTGAGTAAAACGCCAGCCATATTATAATGACCTTTTTGTTTTATGCGTAAATCTTCCTCTACATGCCTGCAAAAATCAATTTTGAGTTTTTCCAGCTGTGTCATGCGCGTATCTAGCGGGTGAGCTGAAAGATAAAAGCCCACAGCCCCAAATTCACGCGCAAGTTTTTCCAAAGGGTCCCAAGGCCGCGTTTTTGGTAGCTCGGGCATCCAGCTATTGCCCCCCGGCCCCTCATCACCAAATAGGCTTACTTGTCCGGCCTCTCGCTCCTCCTTTAGGCTTTGCGCATGGCGGAGCATTAATTCTGCACCTTCCAACATACTGGCGCGTTGATCACATAAACTATCGAAGGCTCCGGCACAGATCAGTTGTTCGAATTGGCGGCGATTCATATGCTTGGGGTCAAGACGAGAGACAAAATCCGCCAAGTCTTTGAACTCACCGCTTTGCATGCGCTCGGCGATGATATCTTCCATGGCTTGTTCGCCAACACCTTTCAGCGCGGCTAGTGCATAGCGCACGGCTTCGCCCTCAACTTTAAAATCAGCAAGAGATTTATTCATATCGGGTGGATAAAGTGGTAAATCCATTTTATCCATATCCTGCTTGAAGATCGCAAGCTTATCTGTATTCCCCAGATCAAGAGTCATGGAGGCCGCCATAAATTCCACCGGATAATTGGCCTTAAGCCATGCTGTCCAATAGGCGATCAAAGCATAAGCAGCGGCGTGAGATTTATTGAAACCATAGCCAGCGAATTTTGCAATTTGGTCAAAGATATGGGAAGATTGCTCCTTGGGCACTTTGTGATGCTCTTTTGCACCATCGACAAACATCTCGCGCTGCTTATCCATTTCTTCCTTGATTTTTTTACCCATTGCACGACGGAGCAAATCCGCGCCGCCCAGTGTGTAGCCCGCTAGTTCCTGCGCGGCCTGCATAACCTGCTCCTGATAGATCATAATCCCGTAGGTTTCTTCAAGAAATGGTTGGAGCACGGGATGCATATAATCAGGCTCTTCTCGCTCTTCCTTCACATCAATATATTTCGGGATGTTATCCATCGGACCGGGGCGATAGAGCGAGACAAGGGCGATAATATCTTCAAAACGGTTCGGCTTTACTTTCCTAAGTGTGTCCCTCATCCCCGCACTTTCAAGCTGGAACACGCCGACTGTGTTCCCCCTCGCCATAAGTTCATAGGCTTTTTCATCATCTAGCGGAACTTCGAGGATATCAATATCTTCGCCGCGAACTTGTTTGATGATATCGATACTTTTTTGTACGACCGTCATAGTTTTCAGGCCCAAAAAGTCGAATTTCACAAGACCAGCTTGCTCTACATATTTCATATTGAATTGCGTCACGGGCATATCTGAGCGTGGATCACGATATAGCGGGATCAGCTCTTGCAGCGGCCTATCACCGATCACAACCCCAGCTGCATGAGTTGAGGCATGGCGATATAACCCTTCTAACTGAAGTGCGATATCGATCAGCTTCTTTTGTACTTCATCCTTATCACGCTCTGCTCTGAGGTCTGCATCCGCATCCAGAGCCTCCTGCAAGGTCATAGGATTAGCTGGGTTATTGGGGATAAGTTTGGCAATACGGTCAACTTGACCATAGGGCATTTGCAGCACACGCCCTACGTCTCTTACCACCGCGCGCGCTTGGAGCTTACCGAAGGTGATGATCTGTGCCACGCGGTCATAGCCATATTTATTCTGCACATATTTGATAACTTCGTCGCGGCGGTCTTGGCAAAAGTCCACGTCAAAGTCAGGCATGGATACACGTTCGGGATTGAGGAAACGCTCGAAAAGCAATCCTAGCGCCAAGGGATCAAGGTCGGTGATCTTTAGTGCCCAAGCCACCACTGATCCCGCACCAGAACCCCTGCCCGGCCCGACAGGGATATTATGTTCCTTTGCCCATTTGATAAAATCAGAAACGATCAGGAAATAGCCCGGAAAGCCCATATCATTGATCACGCCTAGCTCGAATTCAAGACGTTTGAAATAAGGTTCAGGATCTGCGCCCTCTTCAACATAATTCTCCAAGCGCCATTTTAGCCCCTCTTCGGATTGCGCCTTAAGTTCTTCAAATTCAGAGCGCCCGCCTGCCGTATCAAAAGCAGGTAAAATCGGGTTAATGGGCTTGAGAAGAAAAGAACAGCGCTGCGCTATGACAAGAGTATTATCAATGGCTTCGGGTAAATCCTCGAAAAGCTTCATCATTTCTTCGGGAGATTTAAAATAATGTTCAGGTGTGACCTTGCGGCGGTCTTCTTCTGTAACGTAACGCCCTTCGGAAATACAAAGCAGTGCGTCATGGGCTTCGTGGCCTTTGCGGTCAGGGAAATAGCAATCATTTGTAGCAACAAGCGGAACATCAAGTTCGTAAGCAAGCTCTATTACGGCATCTTCGACCTTATCTTCCTCGGGCAGGTTATGGCGTTGCAATTCAATGTAAAAACGATCGCCGTAGACTACCTTAAGTTTTTCAGCTTCGGATTTTGCCTTATCACTTTGACCATGCAAAATGCTCTGAGCAATCAGCCCCTTCATACCGCCACTTAAAGCGATTAGCCCTTCAGAATATTTTTTTAAGGTATCAAAAGGCGCATGAACAATGTTTCCGCTGCCTTCGCCTTTAGTGTAGGCCTCACTAATGATGCGACATAGATTCTTATAGCCCGCTTCGTTCTTTACAATCAAAACAAGCTGATGATCGTCATTATCGGTTCTGATCTGACAGCCTAGGATGGGCTGAAGCCCAGCTTTGGCAGCTTCGAGCGCAAATTCCATTGCACCAAACATGTTATTGGTATCCGTCACCGCGACAGCAGGCATTTTATGAGCAACAGCCATTTTCACAAGGTCTTTGACCTTGATTGCCCCTTCCGCCAATGAATATGCGGAATGCACATGGAGATGAACAAAACTTCGACTCATGCGAAGGAGTATATCAATACCTGAAAGGGTTTAACAAAGGGATTTTGAATTTTACCCGATTTAAAGTGCAGAAACAGGCTGGCTTTCAGTTTTTGTTTTAGGTGGCCAATTACCATCGCGACAACCTTCAATGATCCGGCGCGCTAAACTGGTACCAGTAGCACTATCTTCTTCTTGAAGTGATTTCAGTGCCATCGTAATTAGTTCGTGCCCATCTTGAACATGATCAAACTCAGCCATTGCACTAAGACTGGCACCATAAATTGGTGCACTAATATTGTGTTCTTCAGAATGTTGCTTGCCACGAAGTGCTAATTCATAACCGCCGTTCAAGCGTCTGCTTCCGGTATGTAAAATCCTATAAGCTTCTGTGTTACTAAAATTATTTCTGGAAAGAAAATCGACAGCTGTTTCAGCTTCTTTTAAGCCAGGCGTTTCTGTACGTTTTTTAGCACTAATATTCACAAGTTCTTCAAGTGTTATTTTTGGTTCATTATTAAACCCTGTATTAGCGCCATTATTAGGTTTAGTCATTATCAATACCCTTTATCTGAAATTTATTAACGACAACATAATATTATTCATAACTCTTGTAAAGCTTTGGAAGTTGAGAATCTTATTAATAAGGCAAAACCCGTCCGGCTTTCATTTCTAAAATCCGGTCCATTTGGTTGGCCAAATCTATATTATGTGTTGCGATCAAAGCACCAATTCCACGGCTATGGACTTGCTCCATCAAAATTTCGAAAACTTCGTCTGATGTCTCAGGGTCAAGGTTTCCGGTTGGCTCATCTGCAAATAGTAGATACGGATCATTTGCCAAGGCTCTGGCGATAGCGACACGTTGTTGCTCTCCCCCTGACAAGGTTGCAGGCCTGTGTTTAATGCGATGCTCCAAGCCCAATTGCGCCAGTAATTCAACAGCTTTCTTATTGGCTTGCACAGGGGCTTTACCAGCTATGATTTGCGGCATAGCAACATTTTCCTGCGCTGTAAATTCAGGCAAGAGGTGATGGAACTGATAGACAAAGCCAATATATTCACCACGCAGTTCCGTGCGCACCAAATCAGAAGCCTTTGTTACATCACGGCCACCAATGATGACTTGTCCTGACGTCGGCGTATCAAGTAGCCCCAAAATATGCAGCAAGGTTGATTTACCGGAACCACTTGGCCCGACAAGCGCTGTAATTTCCCCTGCACTAATGCGCAAATCAACACCGTTGAGGATATTTAATGTTTTTCCGCCTTGCTTATATTGTTTGGTAATTCCCTTAAGCCCCAGAAGTAGATTGCCCTCTTTGACGTGACCATCTTCTTCAGACTCGTTATTTTCTTTGACATGAGAGGTCTCCGCTTCCTCTACCTTGGCGAGCGTTTCCTGATAAGATTGTGCATCAGGTTCAGGCGAATTATATGTAGCTTCATCACTTTCTTTGTTTGTTACAAAGCCATAACCTTCCTCAAAACCGTCATCATCCAGTAAATCATCAATATCTTCTTCGGGAAGAAAATCCAGATCATCGTCAAATTCATCCTCCAGTGATGGGGCGGCGATAAAATAATCTGATTTAGAGCTTTGAAAAAGTGGTCGCGCTTCTTTGTGAAACAGCTCCATTAACTCGAAATCCGGTAATACAATTTCATCAAGATCCTGAGCATATTTATTCATAGCGAAGCGCCTCCACCGGATCAAGGCGGGCGGCTCGCCATGCAGGATAGAGCGTTGCCAGAATGGACAATGTAAATGCCAATGCAATAACAACCAGTACCTCAGCCCAATTCACTACGGCAGGGATTTCTGATAAAAACCGGATTTCAGCATCCCAAAGTGATGCGCCTGTCATACCTTCCAGTACGCTTTTGACTGCATCAATATTCAAGGCGAATAAAATTCCTATGGTAGAACCGACAGCCGTGCCGATCAGTCCAACACTAGCCCCTGCCAACATAAAGATGCGCATCATATTGCCGCGCGTTGCCCCCATGGTGCGCATGATGGCAATATCGTGCCCCTTTTCCTTCACCAGCATAATCATTGAGGAAATAATATTAAATGCCGCCACCAGAATAATCATACTCAGGATCAGGAACATAACATTGCGCTCCACCTGCAGGGCATTAAAGAAGCTCTTATTCATATCCCGCCAATCATAGAGCGTTGCACGTCCATTTAGCTCTATATCAACGGCGCGCCGGATATCATCAATATCATTGGGCCTGCTCAAGAAAATCTCCAGAGCGCTGACGGCATTATCAAATTTAAAAAATTTCTGTGCAGCTGGAAGTGGCATAAACACAAAGCCGCTATTATATTCATACATCTCCACGTCAAAGATCATGGCAATCTCAAATGATCTTTGTGTCGGTACAGTTCCAAATGGTGTCGTTTTAAGAACAGGTGATGTCAGGGTAATTTTATCACCGAGCTCAAGTTGGAGTTTCTTGGCCAGTACAGAGCCGATTGCGATTTTAAAATCTCTAAAATCCTCTAGCTGCCCTGATTTTATCGAGTTAAACAGGATGTCTCTTGCCGCGAAATCACCCTGTGAAATCCCACGCACCATGACGCCGCTAGCACGTCCTCTAGTTGTCATCAAGGTTTGCCCTTCAATGATCGGGGTAACAGCACTAACACCGTTTACGCCCTCAATCAAATCAGCCAGCTCAAGGTAATTGGTCAGAGGGCCTGTCTGGGAATAGGCATTCATGTGACCACCAAGGCCTAGAATACGGCTGAATAGTTCTTCCCGAAATCCATTCATCACAGACATGACAATGATTAGCGTAGCCACACCCAGCATGATCCCTGCGAATGAAAAACCCGCAATAACCGAGACAAAGCCTTCGGCTTTTTTAGAGCGTAAGTAACGCCATGCAACGGTTCTTTCAAATTTCGAAATCATATATGAAAAGCCCTGACTAATATGCCTTGCCTATTAATACCATTTTTCCATCATCTGCGAAAGGCATACAACGCGTCGTCAAAGAATGCTCTTTCATGATGGGTTCTAGAGCGTCCTCTTCAAGACAAGAAACATCAATACGGACAAAGCCCAGTTTTCCATCCGCGAAATGTTTATGAACATCATCAAGTGTTGAGACATCAGTGATGCGTTCTTCCATGAAGGCTTTAGCCTTATTATAAATACAGGACTGGATATCATCCAATATACCTTGCACGTTTAAAAGGAATTCTTCGGCGGCGCATGTGGTTTTGGACTCACGACCCAAATCACGGCGCACATGGGTTAGTTGCCCTGCTTCCATTTCACGCGCACCGATTTCCACGCGCAAAGGTATGCCTTTCTTCACAGCATCCCACATTTTGTCCGGTGTACGCATTTCACGTTTATCCAGATAGACACGCGCGCCTAAAACCTCGAGATTTTCTTTAAGTTTTTCGCAATGCTCATAAATAGCATCGGGATCATCTTTGACTACAGGCAAAATAACAACTTGATGAGGCGCGACTTTGGGCGGCATGATCATGCCGTCATCATCGGCATGCGTCATAATCATCCCACCGATGAGCCGCGTAGAAATACCCCAGCTTGTTGTATGGGCGAATTCTTCATTACCATCACGCCCCTGAAACTTGATACCTATAGACTTTGCAAAATTCTGCCCCAGATCATGGGATGTTCCGGCTTGTAATGCTTTTCCGTCTTGCATCATGGCTTCGATTGTGTAAGTGGCTATCGCACCGGGGAAGCGCTCATCCACGGTTTTTTCTCCTGTTATGACAGGCAATGCTAAATAATCTTCCGCAAAATGACGGTAAGCCTCCAACATCTTGAGGGAGTCTTCACGCGCTTCCTCAGCAGTTTCAAAAGCGTTATGCCCTTCCTGCCACAGAAATTCTGAGGTGCGCAGGAATAGTCTTGTGCGCATCTCCCAGCGCATAACATTCGCCCATTGGTTCAGCTTTAATGGCAAGTCGCGATAAGATTGAATCCAGCGCGCCATGGCATCACCAATAATGGTTTCTGATGTCGGGCGGATTACATAGGGCTCTTCTAGCTTTCCAGCAGGTTTAAGCCCGCCGTCTTCGTCGGCCTCTAATCTGTGATGTGTAACAACCGCACATTCCTTAGCAAAGCCGTCCACATGCTCGGCTTCTTTGGCCAGAAAGCTCAAAGGGATTAGAAGAGGGAAATATGTATTTTTCACCTCGGCCTTTTTAATCATATCATCAAAGATGCGCTGCATATTTTCCCATAGAGCATAGCCATAAGGCTTGATGATCATACAGCCGCGCACTGGCGAGTTTTCTGCCATATCAGCCGATTTAATGACTTGCTGATACCATTCGGGGAAGTTTTCCTCTCGCGTTGGTGTTATGGCGGTTCTAGGCTTTTTACTCATCAGGATTTCTCTTTAATTTATAAATTAGTCATTATAGACAGGCTTTTTATCTTCATCATCGGGATATTGCCCTTTAATTATGTCGTCAGAGGTTACGTTATCCTTGCGCTCTTGTCCATTCCCTTTGGCAGGTTGTGATGGAGTTTTTTCCTGTATTTCCTTGGCGTTACCGGATGAACATAATTCATTCAGAGGTACACTTATTTCCTTATCATTATAAGTAATACGACCATCTTTATAGATTTTGATATTGGCAATATTACTTTGGAAATCTGAAAGCTCAGGCATAGCTTTACCGAGTAGCTTTTCTAAATCCACATTGACAGGAATTATAATAGGTTCTGTCAAAGCACCTAAATCAGCGCCAAGATCGGCTGGGACAACTTTCTTGCCATGAACATCAACCCCAGCAACATACTCAGCGCTTTGAACATCGATTTTATGACATAAACGATCAAGGCTTTTGATTGTTTCGGCGCTTGCAGATAAGGGCGAACATATAATCAGGATAGCTATAAGATAACGCATGATTAAAATTTATCCTTTCCTGATTATCTACATATCACTCAGCGCCCATTCCCTTACATTAATATATCCAGATGTAATAATAAGATAGGCGATAATATATAAAACAATAGTGATTGCCGTTGTGATCAAGAATTTTTTCTTCATATTGACACTAGATGGTGCGCCCGGGCCAATATGCTGACCTTGTTCTTCGTAAGTTGTTGACATGCCGAATGGCAAAACGCAAAAGAATACGCTCAACCAGATGATAACAAAAACAACGATGGCCGACAAAATGTTCATTGGCTTGACCTCTTATACATCCAATAACGTCACATGGACACTGACTTTTGGCCGTATGCCAATAATGTCAGTCACGTAACGGCGCAGCGCTATACGGATTGTTTCTGCGATTTCATCTTCATTCAGCACAACATCATGAGGTATATCATCAAGAATTTCATTGACCTTTTTTATGAGATCGTCATGTAAAACCTCATCAGCATCGTCTTGAGTTGTTAAGCCGACATTATCCAGCTTTATTTTCCCTAAGATGTTTAAATCATGATCTAAAACCAGTGACGCATGAACCGTTCCTGAATACTGTAATTTACGACGCGCCGTGATCGTTTGGTGGTCAGACGGGATGATCCGTTTCTGATCAACCGCGAGCAGCCCCGTTTCCACGTGATCTACGATCTTGATTTGCCCCGGTGCAAGTCGGATAACTGATCCGTTATTGGGTACAACTGAATGGTTCACCTGACATTCTTTGGCAAGAGCCGCGTGAGCATCCAGCATATAGCGTTCTCCGTGCACGGCGACCACACAATCCGGTCTTAACCATTGCAACATGGCTTGAATTTCATCCTGACAAGGATGACCCGAGACATGAATTTTATTGGTCGTTGTTTTGGGATCGACCACATTGACCTTCGCGGCACTTAGATTATTTTTAACCGTATTAATGCGGCGCTCATTCCCCGGAATAGTTCTGGCGGAAAAGATTACTGTATCGCCAGCTTTCAGCTCAGCATAGCGGTGTTCACCACGAGCTATCTTGGCTAGAGCGGCGCGGTGCTCACCTTGTGAACCAGTCAGGATCATCACTGTATTTTCCGGCGCTAGCTCGGTCAGATCATCTTCTTCCAGAAAATCAGGGATATCATTCAGATATCCACATTCCCGCGCTGCACCAACCATGCGGTGAAGTGAGCGCCCGAAGAGGATTACACTGCGTCCAGTTTCCTGCGCGGCCTTGGCAATGGAATGGATACGCCCAATATTCGAGGAAAATATTGTAACAGCTATGCGCCCCTTATGAGTTCGGAATTCCTCAGCCAGACCCTTGGCGACATCACTTTCCGAGCCAGAAAATCCTGCCACATTTGCGTTGGTGGAATCCCCAACATAGGCTAACACGCCCTCTTTGCCGATTTCACGAAAACGCTTTTCATCTGATTTGCCACCAATAACAGGATTAGGGTCAAGATTCCAATCTCCGCTATGAATAACAGAGCCGTGACTGGTAGTGACTTTCAGGGAGAGTGCTTCGGGCACGGAATGTGCGACATGGATAGACTCAATATCAAAACTCCCAAGCTTAAAAGGCTTTCCTGTTTCAATGACATGAACAGGAACATCATCTACCCCCTCTTGATCAAGCTTGCGGCGTAAAACGGCGGCTGTGAATTTAGAGGTATAAATCGGACACTCCAAACGCTCCCAAAGATAGGCGACAGCGCCAATATGATCTTCGTGGGCATGCGTAATAACCAGCCCTTTGATCTTATCCTTGTTTTCCTCAACGAATTTAGGGTCAGGCAAAAGTAGATCAATCCCCGGATAGCGTTCATCCGCAAAACCTATCCCGCAATCGATCAAGAGATATTCATCATTATTGACATAAAGATTGAAATTAACACCGAATTCTTCACTGCCGCCAAGTGGCACAAAGTAGAACTCATCTTTTTTGAATATGTCCCGCATAATTACTCTTTTGTTTTCTTATAAATTTCAAGCAGACCTTTGCTGATGAGGTTTTCATCAACATGGTCAATCATATCCGTATTTTCCGTGTAGAGAGGTGCCAGTCCGCCAGTGGCTATCACAACCGGGCTTTTGCCCATTTCGGTTTTGATTTTACCTATTATCTCGTTGATTAAGCCAATATACCCCCAATACATGCCAGATTGCATGGCTTCTTTGGTACTTTTACCAATAATTTTATCGGGTTTTTCGACCATTACCTGAGAGAGCTTGGCTGTTTGGCTGGCTAGTGCAGAAATTGATAAACGTACACCAGGTGCGATAACGCCGCCGCGATAGATGCCCCCTTCATCGACAACGTCGAATGTAGTGGCTGTTCCAAAATCTACGATAATAGCGGGTAAGCTATAATGCGTACTAGCGGCTACAGCATTGACCAAGCGGTCAGCCCCTATTTCTGTTGGCGTTGTCAGGTCTATTTCCAAACCACAAATTTCCGGCGTGACAAATTGCGGCTGACACTTGATATATTTCCTACAAAATCTTTCGACATGGATATTGGCATCGGGGACAACCGAGCTGACCAGTACGTGGTTGATTTCATGCCAGCCCAGATTATCAAGTGTCAAAAGCGGTGATAAGAATGATGCATATTCATCACAAGGGCTAGAAGCAAGTGTCTTGCACCGCCATGAATTAACCATCTCATCACCTTTAAAGAGGGAAAAGACTGTGTTTGTGTTCCCAATATCAATTGCCAGAAGCATCTTTAAGCCTCATAATTTTTAATCGCTCAGATATACATCACCAGATGTTATTGTGACAAGGCTTCCGTCTTCTTTTTCCAAAATCAGGCTACCTGTATGATCTATATCATGGAATCTACCTTCATGGGTTTTAGTTGGTAGCTTTACCGCTATTTTCTGCCCCTGTTCAAAGGTACAAACTTTATAGGCATTAATGATCCTGTCCTCATTGCCTTGTGTTAGATTACTATAGCCATATGCCAAGTTTTCTAGAAACCCTTCAAGAACCTTATTTTTATCATTTTCCTGACCGTTTATTGCATTCAGACATATTGCCTGATCCAAAGGCGCTGCTTTGATATTAATGCCTACACCGATTATGAAACCCGAGATATTGTTATTTTCATCTCTTATCGCTTCTATCAAAATACCACTGATTTTCTTATCCTCTACCAAAATATCATTGGGCCATTTTATCTGAATAGACTGACCATGTATGTAGGGCTTTATTGTCTCATAAACTGCTAATCCTGCGGCCATAGATATAAGGCCGATTTTTTCTTGTGAAATATTTTGGGGTCTTAGTAATGTAGACGTATAAAGGTTTCCTTCATCCCCTTGCCAGACACGACCATAGCGACCATGTCCTTGTGTCTGCACCTTGGCAACGGCAACATAACCCTCTTCGATTTTGTGAAGTTTTTCTTTGATAATGTCCTGTGTGCTGGAAACAGTATCAAAGGATTGGATTGAGAATTTTATCATCTACATAAACAGCGAAGAAACAGCGTTCATTGTGTAGTCAAAAATTAGGCTTGGTGCAAAAATATAGCCGATCACAAAAGCTGTTGAGATGAAGAGAACAGCGCGTCTTTCAAAACCCATAATATTGTCGAATTTATCAGCTGGCTCATCAAAGAACATAACTTTTACAACGCGCAAATAATAATAAGCGGCGACAACAGAGGATAGCAAACCCACTACAGCCAAAACATAAAATTCCTGCTCTATTGCCGCGCGGAAAATAAAGAATTTTCCAAAAAATCCGGCCAGAGGCGGAATACCACTTAAGGAAAACATCAGAATGGCCACAGCATAAGCTATAATAGGACTATTTCTGGACAGGCCGGCCAAATCATCAATTTCAACAGCAGCCCGTCCCGCTTTTCTCATGGTCATAAGGACGGCAAAAACGCCTGCTGTCATAAAAACATAAATTAGTAGAAAGTACAGAATTGCTCCGGCGCCCTCTGAGGTTGCTACAATTAATCCAATTAGAACATAGCCCATATTACCAATGGAGCTATAGGCCATCAGGCGCTTTAAGTTGGTTTGTGCAATTGCAGCAAAAGAGCCGACAATCATGGATGCAATAGCAAGGAAGTAGATAATTTGCTGCCATTGATCTGTGGCAGGTGCGAACGTATCCAAACATAAGCGCATCAATAACCCCACAGCAGCCACTTTGGGCACAATGGCAAAAAAGGCCGTAACACATAAAGGCGCGCCCTGATATACATCTGGTGTCCACATATGAAATGGTACTGCTGAAATTTTAAAAGCTAAACCAGCCAAAACAAAAACCATACCGACCACAAAACCTGGCGGAATTTGCTCTAGCCCTGAAATGGATTGCTTGATTGTCGCAAAATCAATAGAGCCGCTATAGCCGTAAATCAAAGATATCCCAAAGAGCAGCATACCGGATGAGAGTGCGCCAAGAATGAAATATTTGGAGGCAGCTTCTGCCGATTTTAGAGAGTTACGGTAAAAAGCTGCTAGCACGTATAAACTCAGAGATTGTAGTTCCAAAGCCATATAAAGGCTGAGCATATTGGTGGCAGAAACCATGAGCATCATACCGATCCCAGCAAAAATTACCAAAACCGGATATTCAAACTTGGCTATGCGCTCTTGTTGTAGGTATTCCGCAGAAAGCGCCAAACTTGCCAGAAGGCCTAATAGGATAATAAGTTTCATAGATCCGGCAAACTCATCCAAAATGAACATGTTATTCATTGTAGGTTGACGATCCCAGCTAAAATTCATCAATAAAATTGCCGTGATAAACATAGTGACACATGATGACCAAATCAGAACAGATGTCGCACGATTCCCTTGTAAAACCCCGACTAGCAAAAAGCCCATAGCCATCATAGCCATAAAAATTTCTGGTACTAAAGGGACGATATCAAAATCACTCATGCCCCACCTCATCACTTATATTATCATTTTGATTATCTGCAAATTCTTGCTCTGACGTATTTTGCTCGAGTGTGGCTTGATTATATTCCAAAGGTTCTTGCAACATTTCATATTGAGATACAATTCTTGAAACTGGCGGTGAAATCTGATCCATAACAATCGCAGGATACACGCCTAAAAAGAAGACAAGTACAATAAGTGGTGCGAAAATAGCTCTTTCGAGTTGATTGAGATCTTTCATGGCAGCTGCCTTTTTATTTTCGGCCGGACCAAAAACAACACGGCGGTATAGCAGCAGCATATAGGCAGCACCTAATACAACGCCAGTTGTAGCACATGCAGCAATGATGATATCATACTGAAAAGCTCCTAAAAGCGTAAGAAACTCACCGACGAAGCCGCTTGTCCCCGGCAAACCGACCGAGCCCAGCACAAATATCATAAAGACTGTGGCATAGGCAGGCATATTTTTAACGATGCCACCATATTTACTGATTTCGCGGCTGTGGAGGCGATCATAAACAACACCAACACATAAGAAGAGTGCCGCTGAAATAACACCATGGCTAATCATCTGGAAAACAGCACCGTCTATACCTTGCTGGGTAAAACTGAAAATACCCAATGTTACAAAACCCATATGTGCAACTGAGGAATAAGCAATCATTTTCTTCATGTCTTCTTGCACAAGCGCCACAAGAGATGTGTAGATAATGGCAATAACACTCATCCACATAACGATTTCGGAGAAGTAAAGGCTAGCTTCGGGGAGCATTGGCAGAGAAAATCTCAAGAAACCATAGCCACCCATTTTCAACAACACACCAGCCAGAATAACTGATCCGGCTGTTGGCGCTTCAACGTGAGCATCAGGCAGCCATGTATGAACAGGCCACATTGGCATCTTCACAGCGAAGCTAGCGAAAAAAGCAATGAAGAGCCATTTTTGCATCTCAAAACTTACAGGATTTTCAATCAATGTTGGGATATCTGTTGTGCCCACAGTGATATAAAGAGCCAGCAAAGCAGCGAGCATCAACACCGATCCCAAAAATGTATATAAGAAGAACTTATACGAAGCATACACCCTGCGCGGGCCACCCCAAACACCGATAATCAAGAACATCGGGATCAGAACACCTTCAAAGAATACATAAAATAATACAGAGTCCAGAGCGCTAAATGTACCAATCATAAAGCTTTCCAGAATGAGGAACGCAATCATGTATTCTTTCACACGCTTTTTAACGGAATTCCAACTAGCGAGAATACAAATTGGTGTCAGAAATGCTGAAAGCAAAATAAAATAAATAGAAATACCATCAACACCCAGATGGTAGTTAATACCTATATTTCTAAACCACTCGCTTTTTTCTACAAATTGGAAGCCAGCAACAGTAGGATCAAAACTTTGATATAAAAATACGCCGATAATGAATACAAAAACAGAGCCTAGAAGCGCCAAATTCTTAACATTTCGCTCCACAATAGCCTCATCGTCTTTTTCACCACGTACAAGCATAATCAGAAATGCACTGACAATTGGCAAAAATATCATAATAGAAAGGAGTGCTGGTGTATTCATGGCAATGTTTCCCCTTCCTGCATGATCACGTCTTTAATGTCAGAAACAGTTTCCAATGTTGACGTGTAGAATGATGGATCAGCCTTAAAAACAAACCATGACATAATGGCAATCACAGTTATCATCATAACAAAGGTGTATTGATAAACATAACCACTTTGGAATCTGCTTAGACCATTTGCTACTCGACCGGCAAAACCGGCAACGCCATTAGGTCCAATGCGATCAATTGTATTCTGGTCTCCGCTGACCCAGAAGAAACGACCTAAACGGAAGGAATTTTTTACAAACACAATGTCGTAAAGCTCATCAAAGTACCATTTCTTGAAGAACAGGCTATGAATAGGCTTAAGAGATTTAACGATCATGGCCGGAATAGCTGGTCGCCACATATAGAGAATATATGCCAATAATACGCCAAGGGCGGCCATAAGAAGCGGCATTTTCTTGACCCAGAAGGGAACATTATGTGCAGCTTCAATCGTATCATTTTCAGACAGCACAACAAGAGCACCCTGCCAGAAGTGCTCACGAGCCCATAGACTTACACCATGTTCTTCGGCACTCTCATGTGTGGCATGATCTTCTGCAGTATCATGTGCATCTTCTTCCTTATGGTTTTCTTCTGCGTGCGCATTTTCATTTGTGTTCTTGCCTGCCCCATGGCCTTCCATTGATGAGGCAATCGCCTTAACATGGTCTTGCGTATGGTGGGTTGTGCCTGATCCGACAAACGCCCCGTAGAACAGCATTCCAGAAAACAGAGCCCCAAAAGCCAATAGCGTCATCGGGCTCGTCATCGTTGGCGGAGATTCATGGATGTGATCCATAACTTTTTTGCTAGCGCGTGGCTGGCCATGGAATGTCATGATCAGCATACGCCATGTGTAAAAGGCGGTCATGAAAGCGGCTGCAATCCCAAGCCAATAGGCCATATTCCCGAACCATGTCTGATCCGCCCAAGCTGATTCCAAGACGATATCCTTGGAATAATATCCTGCAAAGAACGGGAAGCCTGCCAATGCCAAAGACCCGATCCAGATGAGTGTATAGGTAAAGGGTATTTTTTTCCAAATTCCGCCCATATTGCGCATGTCTTGCTCATCCGACATAGCATGAATAACCGAACCAGCGCCCAAGAATAGCAGCGCCTTAAAGAAAGCATGGGTCATCAAATGGAACATAGCTGCGCCATACGCCGAAACACCAAGCGCAAAAAACATATAGCCAAGCTGGCTCATTGTTGAATACGCAATAACGCGTTTTATATCAAATTGGGTCATGCCGATTGTTGCTGCAACAAAAGCTGTACATGCGCCAAAGATTGTCACTACCATCAAGGCGGCTGGCGCATATTCAAATATTGGAGAGAAACGAGCGACCAAGAAAACGCCTGCGGTAACCATAGTTGCGGCATGGATCAATGCAGAGACGGGAGTTGGCCCCTCCATCGCATCAGGCAGCCACGTATGAAGGCCTAGCTGTGCAGATTTACCAACTGCACCCATAAATAAAAGCATACAGATTACGGTAAGGGCATGAAGCTCATACCCTAAAATAGAGATTGTCTTTTCGGCATATTCCGCGGGGTTGTTGAAGATGGTCGAAAATTCGATAGAGCCGAAAACATAAAATGTTGCCATAATCCCGAGCGCTAAACCAAAATCCCCTACGCGGTTAACAACAAAGGCTTTTTGGGCGGCGGCATTTGCCGAATGCTTATGATTCCAAAATCCGATCAAGAGGTATGAGGCCACGCCGACTCCCTCCCAGCCAAAGAACAGCTGGAGCAAGTTGTCGGATGTCACCAACATCAACATAGCGAAGGTAAAAAGGCTAAGATATGCCATAAAGCGTCCTTTAGCAGGGTCATGGCTCATATAACCTACCGAATAGACATGCACACATGCCGAGACGATATTGACTACGCACATCATAACAATGGAAAGTGTATCAATGCGAAGACTCCAATTCGCAGTGAAGTCACCGGAAGACACCCAGCGCATAACGTCGGTTGTATAGGACAGGCCACCATCCTTGAGGCCTCCGATCATGTCGAAGAACAAGATCACCGAGCATATCGCTGCTATGATCACGGCCGTGCATGTTACTAACTGGCACCCTTTATCGCCGATTTGCTTCCCCCAAAGTCCGGCAACCAGAAATGCAATTAACGGTGAAAAGACAGCTAATAATTCCATATCTGCCCTACCCCTTTAAACTCGAAATATCTTCGACCGCAATAGAGCCTTTATTACGGAAGAATACGACCAGAATCGCAAGACCAATAGCGGCCTCAGCTGCTGCTACGGTAAGAATAAACATCGTAAAAACCTGTCCTGCAAGGTCACCATGGAAGGCAGAAAATGTAACAAAATTGATATTAACTGAAAGCAACATTAATTCGATAGACATCAGAATAACGATCACGTTTTTACGGTTCAAAAACATACCGAATACACCAATTGTGAACAGGATGCCTGCTAGAACCAAATAATGCTCCATACCGATTTCCAACATTCTAAACCCCCGTACCCGATGTAACCTTGACGATTTCAAGGACATCTTCTGATTTACGGGCTTGTTGCTCGCTGACTTTTTGCTTCTTGACCCCGGGGCGCACACGAAGCGTCAGAACAATAGCGCCGACCATTGCCACGAAAAGGATTAGGCCTGCAAGCTGGAAGGCCGCGACATATTTTGTATAGAGCACCAAGCCCAGTGCTTCTGTATTTGTTACTTCTTTGAAATCAGCGTTGGGCATAGAGAAGTTATCACTCACATCTTCTGCAAAATGCCAAGACCCGTATAGGGCTGCCAGTTCAAATAGCAATATTCCACCAATAACTAAGCCAACCGGAACATATTGCATGGCGCCTTTTCTGAGGTTGCCAAAATCAATATCAAGCATCATCACAACGAAGAGGAACAACACCGCGACTGCGCCGACATAAACAATTACCATGATCATGCCTATGAACTCTGCGCCCAAGAGGACGAATAATCCTGCTGAGTTAAAGAAACCAAGTATTAGAAACAGTACAGAATGCACGGGATTACGCGCCGTGATTACCATCAATGCGCTTAGGATAAGAATACCAGCAAATAAATAAAAGGCGAAAGCCTGAACGAGCATTAGAAATAATCTCTTCTTTTATTTCAAACCTTTTCTAATCCTTTATTGCCTTAATCGCAAGAGCCATAGAGCAAAAAACTGTCATGTGTCCTTGATTTTTTTAGGAAATAACGTCATGCTTTAGCTATATTTTTGACAATCCCCACTGCTTTCATTTTCACATTCATTTTTCGGAGCCCCGTTTTGGACTCAAAAAGAGTTTTTTTTGTTGCAAGTTTGATTGGAATACAATTTTTCTCAGGTGTTGCTTTTGCTGAAGAACCGAGAGCTTCTAACTTTTTAGGGCTTTCGATCGGATTTTATAATGTGCTGGACGGTGATCAGCAATCTCAGGATATCCGCCTAGAATACAGACATGGCACTGCTTTTTTTGAAAAACTACCTGTGAAGCCATGGGTTGGCATTTTAGGTACGACAGACGGATCTTTTTGGGGCGGTGGCGGCTTATATTATGATTTTACCCTGAATGAACGCTGGGCCGTCACCCCCTCTTTGGGCGTTGGTCTTTACACAGATGGTAGCAATGATGTTGATCTCGGACATCCGATAGAATTCCGCAGTCAGATTGAAGTATCTTATAAGCTCAGAAATGAAGATAAACTTGCCTTATCCTTCAGTCATTTCTCAAATGCCGGACTAGGTGATACGAATACGGGAGTTGAGTCACTATCTCTTCACTACTTTAAATCACTATAGATTAGCGATACGGCGCATCAGCAATAATATTAGCGGCCAGCTGTGCTTCCCAGCGATCACCATTCGCTAGAAGTTTGTCCTTATTATAGAACAGCTCTTCACGTGTCTCAGTCGAAAATTCAAAGTTCGGTCCTTCGACAATTGCATCGACAGGGCACGCTTCCTGACATAGACCGCAATAAATGCATTTAGTCATATCAATATCATATCGCGTTGTACGGCGCGTTCCATCTTCACGTGGCTCTGCCTCGATTGTTATGGCTAGCGCAGGGCAAATTGCCTCACATAGTTTACAGGCAATGCAGCGCTCTTCGCCATTTGGATAACGACGCAACGCATGTTCCCCACGGAAGCGCGGCGATATTGGCCCTTTTTCATACGGGTAATTGATCGTCACACGCGGCACAAAAAAGATATATTTCAACGTCAAAAGAAAGCCTTTAACGATTTCAGTTAAGAAAAATGCTCGTGCGAAATTATCCATTTAAACCCTACTTACAAAACCTTCTAAATCCGCTACTTAAGGGCGCTGAATTGCATCCTATTTTTATTATGTACATTAATTCGTCTTGATCAAGATCTGAAAAGCTGTGTGATACAAGAAAATTCTTTTCATTGCCAAAATACACATAAACATTACGCGTTGAAAAATCATAAATTTTATATGGAAGCCCCTGCTCCTCAATAAAATATTCAAATACAGAACTATCCGTAACAACATACCGAGATTTCACGCTTTCTGCATCTTGAGATTTGATTTGAGCAAAAGCCGAATGAATGCTTCCGATATAACATACTAAGGTAATCAAAAAAAATGTACACGCATAGTTATACATGATTACTCGACTTTTTCTTCCATAGTTTCCGGACCTTTGGTGCTGTCCTCTACTTTTTTATCTTCTATAGGTTTTTCAATTTCATGAATGACTTTTTCGACTTCCTTTTGAACGGCCCCAGATTCTATTTCTATATCTTTGGCAATGGTTGCTACAGGATTATAACTCTCGGCTTGCCCAGGCAAAGCCTTGAATGTCATTAAAGTTCCAGCGACAAACACAACCCAGATCAAGGTGAACGGTAAGAACACTTTCCAACCCAAGCGCATAAGCTGGTCATAACGGAAGCGTGGTAATGTTGCACGCGCCCAAATGAAGACGAATAGGATCAGCGCTGTTTTCATGGCAAACCAAATAATACCTGGAACAAATGCCAAGAAACTCATCCCGAATGGCGGCAGCCAGCCCCCAAGGAAAAGCGTTACTGTGATCGCGCTCATGAGGATCATATTCGCGTATTCACCTAGGAAGAATAGTGCGAAGGCCATAGCAGAATATTCCACCATAACCCCGCCAGTGATTTCGGATTCACCTTCCGGCAAATCAAATGGAGCACGGTTTGTTTCGGCCAAAATAGAAATCAGGAAGACAATAAACATTGGGAAGAGCAGCACCTGCACCCAAAATGGTCTTGGCGCGAGTACAATTTCCTGCAGGTTCAAAGATCCAGCTACCAGAAGAACGCATACGATGATCAAGCCCATAGACACTTCATAGGATACCATCTGAGAGGCAGAGCGGAGCGCACCAAGGAAGGCGTAGCGCGAGTTTGATGCCCAGCCAGCCATAATCACGCCATATACGCCCATGGATGAAATTGCGAAAAGATAAAGTACACCAACATTGATATTGGCCAGCACCCAGTCCTTATCAAATGGGATAACAGCCCATGCCACCAAAGACAGAGCAAAGAGGATCATAGGAGCCAGTAAGAAAACCACGCGGTGTGCCTGTGAAGGGATAATCGTTTCCTTGGAGAAAAGCTTCACCCCGTCAGCAATAGGCTGCAATAAACCGAATGGCCCCACAGTCATCGGTCCTTGGCGGCGTTGCATTCCGCCCATTACTTTACGTTCGGCATAGGTCAGATATGCCACGGACAAAAGCACACCAACCACGACCATTAGTGTATAAACTACGGTTCTAAGCCACCAATATGCCCACGGATCAGAAAGAAATGCGTAAAGTGCATCCATTATGCTGCCTTATCCTTTTTATCTAGAATATGTTTTAAAAATTGCTTTAGGTCAGGTTTGAAGTAATCGGGGCCTTTAAGCACCTTCCCATCCGACTCGCGTCGAATAGGCTTACCATCTGCACCGAGTTTACTCATATTAGAGCGGTGCACCTCATCAAAAGCGGCATTTTTCATTTCTTGCAAACCAAAAGACAAAAATGCGCCATCAAGCACATATTGCAAATCAATCAGCGCATCCAGTGTTTCAAGTAGGTCGCCCTCTTCCAGAGCTTCCTTAAGCTCATCCAATTCTTCTGCCAACAAATTAATACGCAGCTTATTTGTCTTCTCATCGGCAATACTTGGCTTATCCAGAACCGGAAGGCCGTAGGTCTCGTGAAATTCCTGCACTTGTTCTAATGTTGTTTTGGTCATTATTCGGCGGCCTCCTTATACTCGATATCCTGTTTAAAACTCTGTCTGCATTTTGCCATTGTAGGTGATGCGCGGCAGATTGAGTTCGTTAGATAGTAATTCAAGGCTTGCGCAGAAAAGGCATCTTTTTGCAACTTGGTATTTTTCCCGAACTTGCCCCATTTAGCGGGTTCGATCTGATCGATCTTAGAGAGATGCGGCCACTCCTTAAAGACACGCTCACGTAATTCATGATGAGAATCATAGGGCAGCGGTTTGTCCAGATGATTTGATATTGCGCGCAGGATTGTCCAGTCGACTCTGGCATCACCCGGCGGGGTTACCGCACGTTTGGCCATTTGCACGCGCCCTTCTGTATTCACGTAAAGCGCGTCTTTTTCTGTGTACGCTGCGGCGGGCAGAACCACATCAGCGCGTTGCGCTCCGTGATCGCCGTGATGCCCGATATAAACAACGAAGGTCTTCCAACCGACATTAACGCGAGCATTGAACTCATCTGCGCCTAGCATAAAGAGCGCCTTGATCGAACCGTCTTTTGTACCAGCAAGAATATCAGCAAAGCCCTTACCACTCTTTTGCGGTACAAAGCCAACATCAAGCGCACCAACGCGTCCGGCAGCATCATGCAAGATATTAAAGCCATTCCAGTCCTTTTTGATCATACCAAGGCTTTCTGCAGCATCACGGAGCATTCCATGAATGGCCTGACCATCAGGGCGGCGCAAAGCATTCATACCTACAATCATCATCGGCTTTTCGGCTTGCACACTTTTATCATGTTCCTTGACCATTTGCTCAAGATCCTTCGGCGTCGTACCGACATGAACATAGGGGTATGTCAGATCAACAGGCTCACCGACCAAGCCAATGGGAATATTTCTTTCCAGATGCGCGCGGCGGATGCGGGCATTGATGATTGTGGCTTCTTGGCGTGGGTTTGTGCCCACCAGCAATATCGCATCAGCCTCGTCTATTCCCGCTATTGTAGTATTGAATAAATAGCCCGCGCGTTTGGTTTCATCAAAATTTGCACCATCTGTTCGGCAATCCATATGCGGAGAGCCTAGTGATGTCACAAGGTCTTTTAAGGCTACGACTGATTCAACATCGGCAAGATCACCCGAAAGTGCAGCGATCTCCTCGCCTTTTAGACCATCAAGCTTGGATGCAATCAGTTCAAAAGCCTCATTCCAATCCGACTCGCGGAGCTTACCACTTTCGGCGTCTCTGACGAATGGGCGGTCAAGGCGGCTTTTGGCTAGCCCGTCATAGGAATATCTGGAGCGGTCGCTGATCCATTCCTCGTTCACCTCTTCGTGAAGCCTTGGCAGAACGCGCATGACTTCGCGACCACGCGAATCAATACGGATATTTGAGCCAACTGCATCATGCACATCTATGGTTTCTGTTTTCTCAAGCTCCCAGCTTCGTGCTTTAAAGGCATAAGGTTTGGAGGTCAGAGCGCCCACAGGGCAGATATCCACAAGATTTCCTGATAGCTCGGTTGCGACAATCTCATCGATGAATGTACCGATCTCTGCATCCTCACCGCGGTTGAACTGACCAAGAACAGGCGTTCCGGCGACTTCCTCGGCAAAGCGGACGCAGCGCGTACAGTTAATACAGCGCGTCATGACTGTTTTAATGAGTGGGCCCAACTCTTTATCTTCAACGGCGCGCTTATTTTCATGGAAGCGGGAGCGGTCAAAGCCGTAGCCATAGGCTTGATCCTGAAGGTCACACTCACCACCCTGATCGCAGATTGGACAATCTAGCGGGTGATTAATCAGGAGCATTTCCATCACGCCTTTGCGCGCTTTTTTAACCATCTCGGATTCTGTTTTCACGACCATGCCGTCACTACAGGCCATCGCGCAGGATGCCGCAGGTTTAGGCGGGCCGCCTTCTACCTCTACAAGGCACATACGGCAATTTGCCGGCACGGATAAACGGTCATGATAGCAAAATCTAGGGATTTCAATTCCGATCTTTTCGGCAGCCTGCAGGATACTTGTGCCCTGCTCCACCTCTATTTCAATGTCGTTAATCGTGACTTTAGGCATGTTTTGTCTTTACTTTCGCTTTTTTTACTCTCGCGTAAGATTAGAGTATTGAAATATTTTACGGACTACTATTTAATCTGCCGTGCAAGCAAGATCAACAGGTAAGTTGCCACTATATGACGTATCGGATTGAAATTCTAGCCCATAAAGATGATGGGCGCGGCCTTGAAATTGAAAAAATCATGGATGGGCTTGGGAAAAAAGTAAATGTTCGGGTTGTGGATGTTTACACATCGGAAAATGAAACAGCCGCTAATGATATATTCCAGAGTGCCTTGGGCAATCCAGTGACGCAGAAAGTTAACCAGACGCCTAAGGATTTTGACTGGGCGCTAGAGATCGGATTCCTGCCCGGTGTGACGGATAATATCGGACATACGGCTGCTGAGCTTCTGGCGCTGTGTTCCAATGATAATCATGCGGAAGTATATTCCTCGCGGCTATACCTGATTTCCGGCAAGGTCAAAAAGAGCGATATTGAAGCTTTGGCAGAAAGTCTTTCCAATAAACTGATCCAGCGTAGCTCTATCAAAGACAATGCCACTTTCAAAAAAGACGGCGGGATGGATGTGATCGTGCCGAAGGTCAAGCTGGAGAATAAAAATGTCTCGGCTGATAAAATTGACCTGAATATCTCGGATAAAGAATTAGAAGAAATCGGCAAGAGCGGTATTGAAAATCTTGACGGATCACGCCGTGGTCCTTTGGGATTGTCACTTCTTTATATGAAGGCTATTCAAACATATTTCAAAAAGGAAGGCCGTGCGGCGACTGATATCGAAATTGAGACCCTTGCACAAACTTGGTCGGAGCATTGCAAGCATACGATTTTTGCCTCACCGATTGATGAGGTTAAAGACGGCCTCTACAAGCATTACATCAAACGCGCCACCAAGGAAATCCGAGAGAAAAAAGGCGAGCGTGATATTTGCGTTTCTGTGTTCTCGGATAATGCTGGCGGGATTATTTTTGATGAGGACTACCTGATTACAGATAAGGTCGAGACTCATAACTCGCCTTCTGCGCTTGATCCGTTTGGTGGGGCGATTACGGGGATTGTGGGTGTGAACCGCGACTGTATAGGTTTTGGTCAGGGCGCGAAGCCCGTGATTAACCGCTATGGGTTTTGCCTTGCTGATCCGCGTAGTAACCCTCAATATTTCCGTGATGCGAAATGTATGAACCCTATTCTCTCTCCGGCTACAATTATGCATGGCGTGGTGGCTGGCGTTGAGTCGGGCGGGAATTGCTCCGGCATTCCAACCCCGCAAGGTTTTGTGGTTTTTGATGATCGCTTTGTCGGCAAGCCCTTGGTTTTTGTCGGTACAATCGGCCTGATCCCGCGCGAGATTAACGGCAAGCCGGGTCACAAGAAAAAAGCCAATGCTGGTGATAAGATTGTGATGGTTGGCGGGCGTGTTGGTCAGGATGGGATTCACGGCGCGACGTTTTCATCTGTGGCGCTGGATGAAGGCTCTCCGGCAACGGCTGTGCAGATTGGCGATCCGATCACACAGAAAAAGCTCTCCGATGCTATTATCAAGGAAATCCGTGATCTGGGCTGGTATAGCGCGATTACGGATAATGGCGCGGGCGGATTATCGTCTTCTGTGGGCGAGATGGCGGAACAATCCGGTGGCTTTCATGTAGAGCTTGAGAAAGTGCCGCTGAAATATCCGGGGATGTCGCCGTGGGAAATCTGGATATCCGAATCTCAGGAACGCATGACGCTGGCTGTGCCGGAAAAGAATATAGACAAGCTCATCAAGCATCTTGCCAAGCGCGGGGTTGAGGCGACTGTAGTCGGCACCTATACAGACTCAGGGCGCGCGGTGATTTCATGGGATGGAGAGACTATTCTCGATTTGGAGATGGATTTCTTACATGACGGGAATCCTGAAACGCCGCTCAAGACAACCTTTACGCGCGGCGGTGAGAAAGAGCCAAATCTGGATACGCCGAAGGATTATAATGAGGTTTTTGCCAAGCTTCTGGCGCGCCCTAATGTTGCTTCCAAGGAGTTTATCTCTATGCAATATGATCATAATGTGCAAGGTTCCGCAGTTCTTGGGCCGTTGCAAGGTAAGGGCCGTGTCTATGCAGAAACCTCTATTACCCGCCCTGTTCTGTCCTCGCCTAAAGGTGTGGTTTTATCGCAAGGGTTGTTCCCACGTTATAGCGATATTGACGCTGGCGCTATGGCAGCGGCGTCTCTGGATATGGCGGTGCGGAATGCTGTGGCAGCAGGTGTTGATTTTACACAACTTGCCCTGCTGGATAATTTTTGCTGGTGCTCATCGGACGAGCCGGAACGTTTGGGGCAACTGAAACGCTCCGTGGAAGCGATTTACGAGATGGCGGTAAAGTACGAGACTCCGTTTATTTCTGGTAAGGACAGCATGTTCAATGACTTTAAGGGCTATGATAAGGATGGCAAGGCGGTCAAGATATCCGTGCCGCCGACTTTGCTGGTGTCCTCTATTGGTGTGATCCCGCATGTACAGCATGCAATATCCCTAGCCCCTAAGGCGGAAGGTGATCTGGTCTATCTGCTAGGCGAAACGAAGGATGAGCTTGGCGCGTGCGAGTATTATGACATGAACGGGGTTTTGGGGAATAACGTTCCCGAGACAGATGCGCATCAGAATTTACGGCTTTATAAGCTATATGCGCGGGCGAGCCGTGACCGTTTGATAGCCTCGGCTTATGCGCTGGGTTATGGCGGACTGGCGGCGGGATTGGCGAAGAAAGCGATTGCCGCGCAAGTAGGCATGGAGATTGATTTATCAGGCTTTGACCTGGCAGCCGATAAGATGCTGTTCTCCGAGAGTACGGGCCGGATACTCGTGAGCGTTGCGCCGCAGAATAAGAAGGCTTTCGAGAAGAACTTTAAAGGCTTTGAGCAGTGCCATTATATCGGCTCTGTGAGCTATAGTGAAAATCTGATGATACGCGATGTGGCGAGCCTTAAGGTCAAGGAACTGGAAGCGGCGTATAAGAATACATTTAAGGGTTATTAGAGCATGAGTGCGCAGGTTATAGTTTTAAGTGGTTACGGATTGAATTGTGAGGAGGAAACGCTCTTCGCGTTCCGGCATGTCGGGCTGGATGGTGATATTGTCCATATCAATGATGTGATTGATAGTCCGAAAATGCTGGAGGCCTATCAGGTTTTGTGCGTGCCGGGCGGGTTTTCATACGGTGATGATACGGGATCAGGCAATGCTTTTGCACAGAAGATGAAGCTGGCTCTTTGGGATAATCTTAAGGCATTCGTGGAGCGCGATACGCTAACTCTGGGGATTTGCAATGGTTGTCAGATCCTCACGAACCTTGGTCTTGTGCCTGCCTTTGATAAGGCATACGGCAAACGGGATATTGCGGTGACGTATAATAAGAGCGCCCGTTATCAGTGTCGCTGGATTGATCTAAAGGTGGCGGAGAATAACTCGCCTTGGCTGAGTGGGATTGAGAGCATGCATATCCCTGTGGCGCATGGTGAGGGGCGATTTATGATGGAAGATACGACGCTGGCGAAGCTTAAGGCTAATAAGCAGATTGCATTCCATTATGTTACACCTGAGGGTCAGCCTGCTAATGAGGAATTCCCTTATAACCCGAACGGGTCTGTTGGCGACATTGCCGCGATTACGGATGAGAGCGGTAAGGTGCTTGTGATGATGCCCCACCCAGAGCGCGGTATGTTCACATGGCAGCGCGATGATTATATGGAAGTAAAGGATGCCGCGCAGCGCGGCGGGCAGGAAGTGCCGGAAGAATCTGATGGGCTGGCGATTTTCAAAAATGCAGCAATTTATTTCGAAAGTACCTTGAAGAAGAGCGCATAAATTCCTCTAGTTCGTTTGTAAGGCTTTTTTGTTTGAGAGCTAGCCTTATGTCGATATATTTCTCGGATTTATGCCAAAGCCTTGTCATTTTTATGAGCTCGGCATTTAGCCTTAGCATCTGGCGCACATATTCCATTTTGTGACTACGACCGCCGTGCTTGAGCGCGTTCATGCTCGAACGTCCTTTACCTTTCGTAGTTTTTGGTCCGGTTTATTTTTCCCACGGACGGTTTTTTCGGATTGTCTCCGCCTGCTTTTTCCGTCATCCTTCTGTCCAACCTTTGCTCATAGCGGACACCACAGGAAAATATTCATATAAATACAAGTAAAATTGACATTCCCTCTTGCGAAGAGTACAAGCAGTGCGGGTTTAGTAATGATAAACGGGCGAATAATATGGCACTTCCAACAAATAATGCAGAAATTCTGGCTAATTCTGATGATTCAAAAGACAGTTTTTTTCTGACTGGACGATTGACGCAAGATAAGAGCGGATATCAAATTGATATTGCTGCTGATGGTTCTATTGTTGCTCAAAAACAGGATAATGCCGAGGCGACTGGTGCATTTTTTCGCAAGGACTGGGATAATCCGGATAAGCGCACGGAATTAGGTGTTGCAGATAATCTTCGTATGATCGGAGCTGGAGGGATTGTTTCAGTGCAAATTGGTGAAGATGAACCACAAACAATTCTTTTTGAGAAGACAGCCGGGCCAAGTACGGGACGGATGGCACAGGCCAGTGGCTTATCTGATGAACACCCCTTGAGAACATTATTAACGGAACTGGTTGAAGAAACAGGTATTCTGGTTGTTGATGAAGAGCAACAAAAGCTTTCTTTGGTTGTGATCGAGTCTGATGAATTCTTGCCGGGGCTCTTTGAAACTCCCGAGGAACAAAATGCTTTTTTTGAGGACCTAGCCAGAGCCAAATTGGGACAAATAGATAATATACGTCAGCAATTGCCGGAAGATAAAAGAAATTGGGAAATTAATATTATTCCAAAGTCTGCAAAACCCGATATGCGGGATATGGATTATCTGGAAGAAGTCACTATCAAGTTTCCTAATCAAGATCCGCTCACCGCTATGACTATTGTTTCAGATAGTGATAAAACTGCCAATGTAAATTTACTTAGTTCGGTGATTGTCAATTTTGAAGCCGGTACGCAATTAATGTTTGTTGATCCTGAAGAATTTCAACGCCCTGTTCAAACCTTCACGCGCGCGCAAATGCTTACGCCAGACTTCATTGAGAACCAAGCCTCTGTGCCGATGCGGCCTTATCTGGAAAATGCGATGGCTACAGAAGTTACTTTGACACCACCTGCACCGGATGGCGGGACATTACCTGAATGCGATAACTTTTAAGCTACTCCATGATCCGTCGCTCCATTTCGAGGCGGAAATGTTTGATGCCCCTCTGAATTTATCGGTTACCTTAGATCAACACGTGTGAAAAGATTGCTGCTTCCCGAGGTTGAAAAATTTATGAGTAGTGCATGGTTATGGCCAGTAAATCTAATTTGATTTTCTACAATCTCATTAATATTTCTTTTCATATCAATAAAGCAGTCAATCTTTACCAATAAAGTATTTTCTACGACCCAGACAGGGTTAATTTCTAATCCATTTATCCTGTCGCCCTTATAAAAAAAGGGCATAGAGGCGACCGCTAGATATTTTATTCCCTGATACCCGAATTCTTTCTCCAGACATGCGCCATAAATGTTCTCATAACTCTCCCTGCCGACTTCGTTATACACTTCGACAGCGCAGTGCTTTACATCTCTAATTACTGATTCAACAAGATTAGTATTATCCATAAATAAGCTATCCTTTAGGCCGCCTTGCGGTATTCCATGATGCGGCGCTCCATTTCGGGGCGGAAATGCTTGATGAGCCCCTGTATTGGCCAAGCGGCGGCATCGCCTAGGGCGCAAATAGTGTGGCCTTCGATTTCTTTTGTGACCTCAAAGAGCATGTCGATTTCCTCGACTGTGGCATTGCCCTGCACCATGCGTTTCATCACGCGCCAGAGCCATCCTGTGCCCTCGCGGCATGGTGTACATTGCCCGCAGCTTTCATGCATGTAGAATTGGGAAAGTCTACAAATGGCCTGTATCACATCGGTAGATTTATCCATGACGATTATACCTGCTGTACCGAGTCCTGTGCCGACCTCGCGCAGAGAGTCAAAGTCCATATGGATGGTATCACATATGTCCTTGGGCAGCATCGGTGTGGACGATCCGCCTGGAATTACGGCCAAAAGATTATCCCAACCGCCGCGCACGCCGCCGCAATGTTTTTCGATAAGCTCCTTAAGTGGAATGCCCATTTCTTCCTCGACATTACATGGGTTATTAACATGCCCTGAAATACAAAAAAGCTTCGTACCTGCGTTTTTCTCATTCAGACCTAAGCCGGAGAACCACTTACCGCCGCGGCGCAAAATTGTTGGCACAACTGCAATAGTCTCAACATTATTCACGGTGGTCGGGCAGGAATATAGCCCTGCCATGGCTGGAAATGGCGGCTTGTTACGGGGCTGGCCTTTTTTACCTTCGATAGATTCAATGAGGGCGGTTTCTTCACCGCAGATATAAGCACCTGCGCCGCGGTGGACGACGATATCAAAATCCCAGCCGGATTTGGCGGCGTTCTTACCCAAAAGTCCTGCATCATAGGCCTCGTGTATAGCCTTCCAGAGAGCAGACCCCTCATTGTAAAATTCACCGCGCACATAGATGTATGCGGCGTGTGCGCCCATTGCAAAACCAGCCAGCAATGCGCCTTCGATTAGCTTATGAGGTTCATTTCTTAGGATATCGCGGTCTTTACAGGTACCCGGCTCGGACTCATCCGCATTGATAACAAGATAATGTGGGCGCTCGCCCAGCGTTTTAGGCATAAAGGACCATTTCAGGCCTGTCGGGAAACCAGCGCCGCCACGACCACGCAGGCCAGAGGCTTTAACTTCTTCGATGATCCACTCACGATCCTTTTTGATAAAGCTAGCGGTTTTACTCCAGTCACCGCGCTTTTTAGCCGATTTCAGGTCAGAACCTTCGAAGCCGTAAATATTCGTAAAAATTCGATCCTTATCCGAGAGCATCTAAGATATCATCCTTATTTCTTGATAACTGCAAGCCTGTACTCACCAAATCCGTTGGTCATTAGGCGCTTAATAACTTTCACCATAACAAAAATGCCAATCAGGAATCCCGCCAGGCCGGCTGGTGCTTGAACAGCTTCGGGACTACTGCCCATTATTGCTACAATAATGCCTATAATTGCGCCTACGACTGCCCCAGCAACAAAAGATATAGGCAAAGCACGCCAAACGGTTGCCCACCAAACTTTTAATGCCAGTAAATCCGTTGGTTCTTCTGTGTACATTTTCTAAACCACCTTTGCCTTTTTGGCTTCTTCCTTTAGCGTTGTCGGCCCGGCGGCAGACATGGATGCTTTGCGCCCAGTTTGTGATCCGATTTCAGGTTTCAGACCTTGCGCTAATGTCTCCAGAACCTCAACCATGCTGGCGGGAGTTAAGTCCTCATAGTAATCGTCATTGATTTGAACCATAGGCGCGTTAACGCAAGCACCAAGGCATTCAACTTCCATAAGACTAAACTTGCCATCTTTGGTGGTTTCACCCATGCCAATTCCCAAATGATCCTTGCAGGCATTCACAATATCTGCCGAACCACACAGCCAGCAAGGGGTCGTTGTGCAAAACTGCACGAGATGCTGCCCGACTGGCGCGGTGTTATACATGGAGTAGAAACTGGCAACTTCATAGACTTTGACTTTTGGCATATCCAGAACTTCTGCAATATGATCCATTGCCGCGCGCGGAATCCAGCCGCCATGTACAGGTGTAGCCTTCGCGCCCTCTTCGGCGACTTGCCTTTGGGCAAGGTCAAGTAACGGCATCACAGCAGATTGCTGCCGCTCTTGCGGATAGCGTGCTATCGCATCTTGAGCCAATCCCTGATATGCCTTGTTAAACACAAAGCTTTCAGGTTGGTAGTCAGCATGTAAGTCAAAAGGTTTTTTCATGGTAATCCCGAGAATAATTTGCCCTCATAATGTCCTGTTCCTAAAGGAAAGTCCAGTCCTAGCGCACCGATTTTGAGGAGGTTTTTAAAAATTTCAGCTGAAAAACTAATATTTGGGTTTTGTATCTTTAAAAAGTCCGGCAAATGGATCAGGTAACTTTTTTGTTTTATCTTCTATTTCTACTTTTATCTTCGATAATCTTTCCAATTCCGGATCACCCTCCTCTAAGCATACAAATTCTATATCCGTAAAGACAGCCTTGGATTGCGGCCTTGATTTTCTGTACGTGATCTTGGTTACCCAGGGCACATGATTAAAGGTTTCTTTGCAATATTCCTTGGCGATTTCCAGAGCCTCTTCAAAGGCGGCTGCTCTGCTACCGGATGATAAATAGGATGATGCCGTTACACCATAGATACCTTCTCCCACTTCCTTAACATCTGTTTTTCTGGAACATCCGGTCATGCAAAGGGATATAACGATCAGTGCTATAAAGTAATGTTTTGTTTTAATCACCTGTTAGATTTCCTTATCTTCTATACTTATTAATAAGAAGATCCGCACTGCGTCAAGGTTTGTCTATAGAAATAAAAGCTAAACCTGACCTTTATTTTCTTTGCTTCCGAAAAAAAATCCAAAAATCAAGCTAACTAAATAAATGAAATAGATAATTGCGATAATATCAAGGATAAAGCCAAATACAGCCATAAACCTAATTATAAGGTTAACTAGAACCCACACTTCGGGCTGCCCACCGCCTTCTCTTAGTAACAAATCCCCCCAAACATATACGCCGTTCAAAAGGATGATTGAACCAATTAAATGACATGGTATCAAGAATAGTTTCTTAACGGTCAATCTCTCCAAATACAATATCGAGTGACCCAATAATTGAAACCGTATCTGCGAGTTGGTGACCTTTACTCATAAAATCAAGGGCTTGCAAATGAGCAAAGCCCGGAGCGCGTATACGGCAACGATACGGCTTGTTTGTCCCATCTGAAACCAGATAGACCCCGAATTCGCCCTTTGGTGCTTCTACAGCAGCATAGGTTTCACCTGTCGGCACGTGGAATCCTTCAGTAAATAGCTTAAAGTGGTGGATCAAAGCCTCCATGGAGTTTTTCATCTCGGCGCGTGGCGGAGGTGTGACCTTATAATCATTGGCCTTCACGTAACCTTCTGGCATTTCCTCGATCGCTTGTTTCATGATCTTGATAGATTCGTACATTTCGGCCATGCGCACCAGATAACGGGCATAGCAATCTCCCGTCTTTCCGATTGGAATATCAAAATCCATCTTATCATAAACTTCGTAGGGCTGGCTTTTGCGCAAATCCCAAGCCAGACCAGAACCGCGCAGCATAGGGCCAGAGAATCCCCAATCTTGTGCCTCATCAGCAGTAACAACGCCAATATCAACTGTACGCTGTTTGAAAATTCTGTTATTCGTGAGCAAACTCTCAAGATCGCTTAGAAACTTAGGCAGTTCCTCACACCATTCAAACATATCTTCAGCCAGACCAGCAGGCATGTCTTGCGCCACGCCGCCCACACGGAAATAATTGGCATGAAGCCTTGCACCGCATACACGCTCGTAGAATTCCATACCTTTTTCACGCTCCTCAAAGCCCCAGAGCGCTGGCGTGATAGCACCGACATCCAATGCAAATGTGGTAATATTCAAAATATGGTTCAAAATACGGCCAAGCTCGCAGAATAGCACACGGATATATTGCGCGCGCTGTGGCACAGTAATACCAAGCAAATTCTCGGTCGCCATAACAAATGCATGCTCTTGATTCATCGGTGCGACATAATCAAGGCGATCGAAATATGGTGTGGCTTGCGTATAAGTTTTATGCTCAATCAGTTTTTCTGTACCGCGGTGAAGTAGGCCAATATGCGGATCGGCGCGCTCTACGATTTCACCTTCCATTTCCAGCACAAGACGCAGCACACCATGCGCAGCAGGGTGCTGTGGCCCGAAATTCATAGTATAGGGCTTGATCTGTGTTTCTTCCTGAATAGCAATATCAGGCGTGTCAACTTTTTCTCTAAGAGGCATTTTTACTCTCCTCTTTAGGTTCTTGATTATCGTTGTCCGGCTCAACATCCGGTGGCACATCAGATTCGGAGACACTGCCAGACATCGCTGTCCAGCCATGCGGAGGGATTGCTCCTTTTTCATCACCAGGAAGCTGCACATCGGTTATGGCTTCCCAAGGGCTGACGAAGTCAAAACGACGAAAATCCTGTGTGAGTTCCACTGGCTCATAGGCAACGCGTTTGTATTCATTATCATAGCGAAGCTCTACATATCCTGTCAGCGGGAAGTCCTTACGCTGTGGATGACCTTCGAAACCATAATCTGTCAGAATACGTCTAAGATCAGGATTATCTGCGAATGGAATACCATACATATCCCAAACTTCGCGCTCGAACCAGCCAGAAGTGCTAAAGAGTTTGACGACGCTTGGTATAATTTGATCTTCCTCAACTGAAATCTTTACCCTAATACGGTTATTCTGACGCAAGGAAAGAAGATTATACACAACCTCAAAGCGTTCTGGTCTATCAGGATAGTCACTGGCACAAATATCGATCAAAACTTTGAACTCGCATTCCGCATTATCGCGCAGGAACTGCAAGACTTTCTCGATATGCTCTGCCTTGGCATCAACAACAAGCTCATCACGCTCGAAACGTGAGCCAAGAACTACACCTTGCAGGTTCTCGACAATGAATTCTGCTAAATCTTCGAGAGCTTCACCGGGCAATGCGTGTATCCTCTCTTTGGATTTTCTTCTGGAGTTGCATTAAGCCATAAACCATAGCTTCGGCGGTTGGTGGGCATCCCGGTATATAGATATCGACAGGCACAATACGGTCACAGCCGCGCACCACGGAATAAGAATAGTGATAATAGCCTCCGCCATTTGCACATGAGCCCATAGAGACCACCCAACGCGGTTCGGGCATCTGGTCATACACGCGTCTTAGGGCCGGTGCCATCTTATTGGTCAGCGTGCCAGCCACAATCATAACATCCGACTGGCGCGGTGAAGGTCTTGGGATCATGCCGAAACGGTCAAGGTCATAGCGGCTCATATAGCCGTGGATCATCTCAACCGCGCAGCATGCCAAACCAAATGTCATCGGCCAAAGCGACCCTGTTCGTGCCCAATCAAACAAGCTATCGGCGGAGGTCAGCAAAAAACCTTTTTCATTTAATGTTTTTGAAACAGCGGCAGGCACAACATCTTGCTGCTCGGCAGGCGGCAAAGCGTTATTTGTTTTTAAATCATATTCCGGCGCGGAAATTATATGTTTATCATGTCCCATTAGTTCAAAACCTGCCCTAGCGCACTATCCAAAAAACACAAATATTCACCTGAATACTCACGTAGCTGATTATCCTTTTCATCAATATCCAAACCAAATAATTTTGTTTTCAGATCTTCAATATCTAATTTTACTTGCCGTATAGAATTATACTCAGATGCACTTACCTCAGACTGATATGCGGCCTCTACCCATCCAGCAACGGCACTATCATAGGAATATAATTCAAAGATCAAATTTTCCAAACCTTCTGTTACGGCATCGTTTGTTTCGGGAAGTTTTTTATGCTGCATTTCTTTATATATTTCTTCCAATTTATTCATTAAGTCATTCCCAATCAAGGCCGCCTTTTTTCCATTCATAGATAAATCCAACGGTCAGCACCCCAAGAAACACCATCATAGACCAAAAGCCAAAGGCACCTATTTTTCCGAGAGTTATAGCCCATGGGAATAAAAAGGCAATCTCCAGATCGAATATAATAAATAGCAAACATACCAGATAGAAACGCACATCGAATTTATTACGCGCATCGGAAAAGGCATCAAAGCCACATTCATAAGCCGCATTTTTCTCTGGATCAGGATTGCGCTTTCCGGCAAGTAACGAGCCAAGCACCATCGCTACAGAAATCCCGCAAGCGATCACGAGAAAAACGAGTATAGGTAAATATTCGATAAGCAAGCTGTCTGGTGCCATGAAAAATCTCTTTGGGTCCTTGTAATATCAACGACCTTTTTAACAGCAATAGCCTCAGAAGAAAACCTTGAAAAGCAGGATACCCCTAAAAAAGTGACTGTATTCTTTTAATTTTTTTTTGTGGCTGCCTTTATTTTCGCTGTTTCCTCGGCACGTCTGGCATTTGTCGTTTGTGGATAGAGAACGCTTAGAATATTGGAATATTGATCTGTCCATAATTTTACCCCTTGCCGTTTGCGTAAATTATCCCAGCCGACCTTATCTAAAACACCCAGAAAATAAGAGCTTTTGGTTAGAACCACATAATGGGATTCACTACCCAGAATATCTGTGCCTTTAATTTTACGCAGTACACCGAATTTCGTGCGCGCCGGAATATCAAGGGCTTGTGACAATTCTGCAAGGACTGGCTCGAGGTCAAGATATCGGTTGCTGATATGATAGATCAGAACACCATCATCACTCAGTTTATCCATGTATGTTTTTGCAGCCTCTAGAGTCATCAGGTGGATCGGCACAGAATCCGAGCTAAAAGCATCAAGGAATATAGCATCATATTTTTGATCCGGCTGCTCAGCAATTTTAAGCCTGCCATCGCCTAAAATGATATTATAGTTATGGGCGCAATCGCTGAGATAAGTGAAAAGATCAGGATTTTGTGCAACTTCGGCGACGTTCTCGTCAATTTCAAAAAAATCAAAATACATTCCCTCTTCGCTAAAGCATGACAAGCCTCCTATTCCCAGCCCTAATATTGCTATATTCTTTGCGCCTGAGGCGTTTAGGATTTTGAAGATTTCGGAGACAGGACTGCCATCAACGTAATAAGCAGTCAGTGTTTTTTGCATCCCTTTCTCAACTAACTGCGTACCATGAATTGTGCTACCATGAACAAAGTAGCGCTGACCGTTAACTTCTGTGACATTCATGAATCCAAAAAAATTCCGGTTATAGTATATGGAGTCATGGCGTATCAGAGAGGTTTGAAAGAAAAATACAGGCAATATAGCTATTGTAAAAAGAACTCTACTTTTAACAAGGAGGCATACGGCTATTCCATAAAATGCTATAAATGCGATCAAAGCATAAGTGGTAACACTTGAAGCTAGAATAAGATAACAAAGTACTGAAGAGACGATAAAAACGAGGAATTTGTTATCTAACAATAACACTTTGCAATCTTTCCAGTCAGGACATTCCGCTCCCTGCCCCTGAAAACGAACCAGTAAGGCCATAAGCATAATCAAGACATATTCAACAGGTAGAATAAAAAGATTTGGAACAATTATAGCACTAAAAAAGCCGCCTATCGCCCCGCCCATAGAGATAAAGAAATAAAACTCTGTGAGGTTTCCAGCTTCAGGCTTATGCGCATATAAAATGCAATGGCATAATAACCCTGCTAAAAAGAACGACACCAAATGCAAAACAATAGCCGCATATGTCGCAAAAGCAGAATAGTCGGCCAATAATTCCATGATCACCAGTGCAAGAACTGAAAGTCCGAATAAAATTGAAGTTTTTTCTAAAGTAATTAGTCTCTTTCTGGAAAAGGCGATAATAAAGCTACCGAGATAGAGAGCCAACGGTACAACCCAAAACAAAGGTACTGAAGCAATATCGGTTGTGATATAGGTTGTGACAACCAGCATCAAAGCCGAGGGTATGAATGCCCAATATATCCATCTAAGTCTCTGGATAGGTTTTATAATTGATATACTTATTTTTTTCCTATCCTCATAGCCCTTACCGCTAGAAACAAACGAGCATAAAGCCACCCCGCCGATTAACAAGACAAACCCGAAAAACCAGTAATAATTTTGCTGATTTAAGGTCAAGGCAGGTTCAATCAAAACCGGATAGAGCAAAAGTCCGCTCATAGAGCCAAGATTACTTGCCCCATATAAAAAATATGGATTTTGTGCATCCTTGTGGTCAGTATAAGAAAACCACCTTTGGAGCATGGGCGCTGATGCAGATAAAATCAAAAACGGCAACCCGATAGATCCCGCCATTAGAGATAATTGCCAAAAAGCAGGATTATAATTTTCCGGCGGGATTTGTTCGTCCCCTATGCCGGCTGGAATTACTAAGGCTGCAATTATAAGCAAGATAATATGAAGTATAGCTTGCTGCGTGACCTGCAAATATCTGGACGAGATATGAGCATAGGCATAGCCCAACAACAGACAAAGCTGGAAGAACAACATCGACGTATTCCAGACCTGAGGGCTTCCGCCTAAAAATGGTAAAATCATCTTGGAATAAATTGGCTGTATGACGAAAAGCAGCGCCGCGCTTAGTAACAAAGTAATAGAAAATACCGGAACATAGTGCTTCATAATAATTTCATACACCGCACATCAAAAAAATCACAGAGCAAAGCAAATTAAACCCAAGTTTATTTGCTTCAAATTTCAAAGATATGCTATTATGTGCTATATTTTGGCATATGGAGATATAATTTATGACAAAAAATTTGGTTCCTCCCGTTTTTTCAAAACACTCTTCAGACCAAGATGAAAAGGAACAAATAGATAAAAGCTCCCCTTTGCAAAAATTTCTGGACGCCGCAGAAAATGGCGATGGCGAAAGCCAGTATATCTTAGGCTGTATGTTTCTAGATGGTACGGGCCCCATCCCTTTCAGTAAAGTGCTTGCAGAGAAATGGCTCCTTAAGGCTTATCGGCACGGCGTGATAGATAGTCTGTGGGATATTGCCTATATGATAGGTAAGGGTTATGAGCTTCAAGATGAAAGCTTTGAGATTAAAAGTGAAAAGGACTGTTACAAGGCTATCATAGAAAATGACTTATCCTCCGAGCTTTCCAAAGAAAAAGCACAAAAAAAGCTCGACAAGTTGAACGAAATTGGAATTCCCCCTGTATTCACCAATAATGCTTTCAAGAAAACGAAGAATCTATCTAATAATAAGCAAACACAAGAGCCTTCTCAAAAGCCTGTTGTAACTAAAAATATTGATGATTTTATTGGATTAGAAAAAATAAAGAAACAAATAAAAATCCTTGAAAACCTTGCTGTATTTAATACATCGCGCCAAAAGGTTGGTTTAAAAACGCAAGATAACAGCAACCATCTTGTGTTCACAGGCAATCCGGGCACAGGAAAAACCGAGATTGCCAGAATTATGGGTAGCATATATCAAAAAGCCGGCATACTGGAACATGGGCATGTTATCGAAGTTGATCGTAGTGGCCTTGTCGGGGAATATATCGGACAAACTGCAGTTAAAACTCTGAATGTTATCAGTCGTGCCCATGGGGGGGTTCTCTTTATTGATGAAGCCCATGCGATTTGCAATCATTCATCGGAACGGGATTTTGGACATGAATGCTTAAGCACTCTGGTTAAAGCGATGGAAGATAGTAAGGATAATTTTATTGTTATAATGGCAGGATACCCAAAGCAAATGGATTGGCTCCTGCGTGCAAATCCGGGCTTAAATTCCAGAATTAAGCATCATTTTTATTTTGATGATTATACAGAGCAAGAATTGGTTGATATCTATCTCAGTTTTACGAAAGATAATGACTATATTGTCCATAAAGATGCCAAGCCTGCTATTCAAGCCTTGATGAAAAAGGCAATAAAGTTCCTTAATCATGATTTTGGAAATGGTCGCTATGCCAGAAATTGCTTTGAGAAAACGATTGAAAAGATGGCATATAGAGTTGCCGGACAGAAAAGCCACACCAAGAAAACCTTGAAAACCATTATGTTCATGGATATTCCAACATTCGAAGAATTAGCCCCCGGCAAAGAGCGCAAGGGTATTATCTAAAAATTTCTTATTTCCTCCAAAGAAGCCTCTGTTTCTGGGCCGCGCGCCTTTGCTTTTGTGGAATGCTCCCATAAGAAATCAAACTGCATCTTGGTGGTCTGGACCATCTCGTCACTTTCAATGATAAAGCCAAAACTTTCTCGGCGGGAAGATAGATAAGCTATTTTGTTTTTATACGCCCAATAGCCCATTGTGTAGTCTATTTCCTCGGGCACGATACGGATCTCCCGTAAAAAACCCGGCCCTTCTCCCATAAACGGAAATTTTGAGACATTGACCACGCGTCCCTTAGGCCACAAGGCCCTCACTGAGATATTATTTCTGATCCTGTTTGTATTATGATAGCGGAAGAACTCGGGATTAAGGATGTCCATCATTTCGCTGATCGGCCACCAAGAGAATGTCTCAATATTTCTGTACATCAGCATATCATTTAAGATGTGTTTCACCCCCTCAACACCTTCGAACATGGTAAAGCGTGGAGTTAGTGACGACATTGCGGCTTTTTTTTCGATTTCCTTCAAAACATTTTTGAAATCCTTTCGCGATGCCTCGACTTCCTCTATTTTCTTTTTAAAGATTAAATCTATTTTTTCAGGCGGCTCAGGCGAAAAGGCCTTAACATTACTTTTCATGGTCTGCTTGACCAGCCCCTTATCCTGCAAGCGGCCCAGAAACCCGTATAAAGAGGCCCTTGCCATGCCGAGTTGCTTGGCAAGAGCACCGACAGTTACAGGACTTTGATGCTCCAGCAAAGCCATATAGGCTCTGATTTCCTCATCCCCTATATCCAATGATGACAGTACTTTTTCAATCATATCAATATATTACCATGCATGTTGTCGTATTGACACGACAATATTCCATAATACCTCGAAAAATGTAAATATCCCCCTAACAACATAAACCATAAAACTTTTGGGAGGATAGAAAGATGGTTGAAATACAACATAAAAATATCAGTGATGTCTTTAAAGCAATTAAAGATGCAAAGAGCATTAAGGATGCCAGAAAGATGATCGATGAGTATCAAGAACATGAGCAAACACAAAAAGTTAATCTACGAAGTTTTCTTGAGGCTGCGGCTGACATCACCGGAATACATATCATAGATATTGAATCTAAAACGATTAAGGCAGAAGTCAATGAGCCCTGCACAGATTCTTGGCGTGATATTCAAAATATTCTAAATCCAACTAACTTACAAAACACTTCCGAAGAAGCTGTACGGCTTATGGCGTGTTTTAATAACCAGAAAAACCTTCAACTAACAGTTCATACTTCGAACTGCACGATAATTGACGGAATTGAACTTAACATCGAACCAGATGATACGCCGCAAAGTATACAATCAATGTATAAAAAGGAACTCATGGACAAAGTAGTTGAATCACTGGGCTATGACCATATTGCCTATTTACTTTTTGATATTGAGCATGGGCGGATAGGTCGTGGTAACAAGCAAGACGTAAATTTGTACAGATTGGAATAATTTATGGTTCTAAAATATGAATTTTACAGTTCCAGTTTTTTGGGCATGGATATAACTGAGAAAACAAAAAATATGGAGATTGATACTTCTTACATGGAAAGTGTTTTTACTAATATTGCCATATAAAAAATAATCAATACTGAATACAAAGAGCGGGTTTTTATAAATCCGCTTTTTTACATTTTTTTGAGGAGGCCTTAAAGAAAATCAAATGGCGCGAGTGACGAGACTTGAACTCGCGGCCTCCGCCGTGACAGGGCGGCGCTCTAACCAACTGAGCTACACCCGCGCATTTGAGTGGGCATTTTTTATCTCTTGTGGCCCGATCTGTCAAGCATGGAATTACAAAATATCATCGATTTTTGTATATTCAAGGTTCAAGGACTGCGCTACGCCCTTATGTGTGACTTTGCCATGGCAAATATTCAGGCCATTGGCAAAGTTTTCGTCTTCGCCTAAGGCCTTCTTCCAGCCTTTATTTGCTAAATTCATAGCATAAGGCAAGACCGAGTGATTTAGCGCCAGTGCCGATGTCAGGGCTACTGCCCCCGGCATATTGGCAACACAGTAATGCAAAACGCCCTCTTCTGTATAAACGGGGTCTTTATGCGTCGTTGGGCGGCTGGTTTCACAGCATCCACCCTGATCAATAGCGATGTCTACGATCACAGCCCCCCTCTTCATCGTGCTCAGCATTTTACGCGTGACCAACTTGGGTGCCGAAGCTCCGGGAATTAGAACCGCACCAATCACTATATCTGCGGTCTTTATAACGCGCTCTAAGATATCCAGATTGGAATAAATGATATTGGCACGCCCATGAAAATACTCATCCAAAAAGCGCATACGCGCATTAGAGCGCTCAAGAATTGTGACATTCGCGCCTAAGCCTGTTGCCATTTGCGCGGCATGAAAGCCAGCGACGCCACCGCCAATGATTAAAACATCGGCTGGGCGCACACCCGGAACGCCGCTAATAAGCCGCCCTAGCCCGCCCATATGTTTTTGCAAATGATATGCGCCAACTTGCACAGATAAACGCCCCGCAATCTCGCTCATAGGCTCCAGCAAAGGTAAACCATGCCCATGTGGACCCGTTACGGTTTCATAGGCAATTGCCACGCAGCCCGAGTCCATGAGAGCCTTTGTTTGCTCGGGATCGGCTGCCAAATGCAAATAGGTAAAGAGTACCTGCCCTTCGCGCATCATGCTGCACTCTTCGGCCTGAGGCTCTTTGACCTTGATGATCATCTCTGCCGCATCAAAAATGGCTCTGGCATCGGGAAGGATTTGCGCGCCAGCCTCTTCGTAATCCTGATTGGTGAAGTTAATGGCGAGACCTGCGTTACTCTCAATAAACACCTCATGCCCTTGCGAGTGCAGTTCCTTAACAGAGGATGGCACAAGGCCAACGCGATGTTCTAATGTCTTGATTTCCTTTGGTACGCCTATACGCATGGACTGATACTCCCCTTTAGTCAAAAAACAGGCTATTTATATGATTTTAAAGGAGAAAACTCATAAAATCCAGAAAGAGTTATACTGCGCTGCCGTATGCTTTAATGGTTAATTTCTGCCATTGCTTCAAAGGTAAATATCAAAGCCCCTTTCGTGAAACCATTCTTTCTTATATACTTTTATAATCTCCTCTTTAGTCTCTTCATTCCGATTTATTGCATATTTGCGCTTTAATGGATAGAAAGAGAATATAGCTACTCTATGCAGAAAATTTCTATGGGACATAGTGTTATGAATATCTATGGCAATGGTGCCTTTTATGCATAAAAGATTTGTGATTATCTGGGGCATATTAACATTTTTGCCAACATTATATTTTCTCTATTTTTTGAGTTTGTTTTGGATGATCCCAACATTTGATGAACCTCAAGTCCACTTTGATATGATGTTTCAACTTCATATTATAGCATGCTACTTACTATGGCTTTAATAGTCTCTTATATTGTGTGTTTATTTAAAACTTCAAATGTTCCAAATGATAAAAAACCACTATGGGCCGTTGTCATATTCATGGGGCACTTTTTAGCTATGCCCATATTTTGGTATTTATATGTATGGCGCCCGCAGTTCCAAAACTTTTCAGCTACGGTTACAGAAAATAAAAACCATAAGAATAATAAAGGCCTAATTCGTGCACTTTTAATGATGCTATTTTTATGGTTTTTGCTTCCTTTAGCTGTGCTTATAATTGTATTTGGTTACCTCGAATTAATATCCCCTTGGGCAAGCCTTCAGAAACACTACGCCTCTAACAAACAAATTGATTATCAAAAGAATGAATATAGGGTTGCACTTTCAATTGATAGAGAAGAAGAAAAAACATTTTATTCCATAAAGCTAAAGCTAAGTGATACAGGTTTCTATTTTTCATCACCAACGGAATTTCGTGGACCAACATCAAGAGGAAATATTACTATGTTTCTACAACCGCTTTTCCTGCCTTGGAGTGCGATAAAGGAATGTAAGAAAGTACAATATAAAGACTATAGTAAAATGCGACTGAAGACAGACAACACGGATGTACTAATTGATATGTCTCACTGGGATTTTCTTAAGCCACTATGTATAGAAAAAGGAATACCGCTTATAGAAGACTAATTGAATTGGCTTTAAACAATAAATAAAATCTACTATCCAGTTCTAAGCTGCAAGCTTTTTCATGTAACAGAAATATAATTTGGTTTTATCTAGCCATATCTCTTGCGGACGTACTCCTCGACGATATCCTGAAATTCGGATGTGATATTATCGCCGCGCAAGGTTTTGGCTTTTTTGCCGTCAATAAAGACGGGGGCGACTGGGCTTTCCCCTGTGCCGGGAAGGCTTATCCCGATATCGGCGTGTTTGCTTTCCCCCGGACCATTGACGATGCAGCCCATCACGGCAACTTTCATTTCTTCTACGCCGGCATAGCTCTTTGACCAGACGGGCATCTTTACATCCAAGAAGCGACCGATATCCTGTGCGAGTTCTTGGAAATAGGTCGAGGTTGTACGACCGCAGCCCGGACACGCCGTGACCTCTGGCATGAAAGAACGAAGCCCCAGCGATTGAAGGATTTCTTGACAAACGCGCACCTCAAGCGAACGATCACCATTAGGCTCCGGTGTCAGGGAGGCGCGGATTGTATCGCCGATACCTTGTTGCAGCAAAATTCCCTCCCCAAGCGCGGTAGCCACAATGCCTTTGGAGGACATACCTGCCTCGGTCAATCCCAAATGCAATGCATAATTAGAGCGCCGCGCCAGTTCCGAATACACGGCAATCAAATCCTGCACGCGGCTAACTTTCGCAGAGAGGATGATTTTATCTTTACCAAGTCCAATCTTTTCAGCTTTTTCTGCACTTATAAGAGCCGATTGCACGAGAGCTTCGCGCATAACAGCATTGGAATCCAACGGGTTTGGACTTTTCGAGTTTTCGTCCATAAGCTTCATGGCTAAATCCTGATCAAGCGACCCCCAATTCACACCAATGCGCACGGGCTTATTATATTCAAGTGCTTTTTCGATCATAATTTCGAATTGTTTATCGCGCTTTTGCCCGAAACCTACATTCCCCGGATTGATGCGGTATTTATCCAAGGCTTCGCATAGGGCTGGATTTTCATTCAGCAGTGTATGGCCATTATAATGGAAGCACCCGACAAGAGGAACATCGAGACCTTCATTATTTAGTTGCTCACGTAAAAGGACAATGCCCTTGGCAGCTTCTTGATTATTGACCGTCAAACGTACAATTTCAGAGCCAGAGAGGAAAAGTTGTTTAACCTGCTCATAAGTTTTTTCCAAATCAGCGGTGTCTGTATTGGTCATGGATTGCACAACCACAGGCGCATCACCACCTATTGTAATTCCGCGCACTTGTACGGGGTGCGTTCTATGTCTTTTTATTTCGACGAGTGAAACCATTATCTGACCTGTTTTTATGTTCTCCCCCTTGATTACTGCAAAGAGCCATGAGTTTCAAGAAAGAAGAGCGTATAGAAAAAAATCAGGCGCTTTAAAAGAAGCGCCTGAAGGTAAACTTTATTATTTGAGGACTAATTAGAAATCATACTTTGCACGAAGGAAGAGCTGAGTATCTGTTTCTTCCCCATAACTCGACTGTTCATTATCACCAAATAAAGCCTGACCATTGACTGAAACTGTCCATTTTTCTGTTGGCTTATAGGCAACCCGTGCATCGACTATCACATCCGGATCTATGTCCAAATTTATATTAGCCGTATTATAACCACGTATTCCAGTATAATCACTTTCATATGCTAGGAAAGCATCCATATCCAATTTCTCATTTGGTGAGTAACCAATATTTCCCTTGATCATATGATCAGAGTTCAGATTTTCATATTCCTGCAATGTATTATTGAGATCATCATTAACACGAGAATAGGAGTAATTTATTCCCCATCGAATATTATTCTCCGTCTCTCCATCAAGGGATAACTCTACACCATATACTTTACTGTCCCCAATGTTGCCTATATGAATTAATGTGGTCGACAACGGGTTAAAGCCCTGAAATTCATTGATTTTCTGATAGAACCCTGTTGCTTTGAATGAGCCATTAAGAGAATTAAGTCTTCGCTCATAACCCAGTTGGAAATCATGTACATCTGATGCTTCGATAGTAGGATCAGCATAATATGTCAAGCCTCCTGCAGAAACCTGAAAGCCAACCTCAAACAAACTTGGCATGTCTATACCCTTGGAAGCGTTAAAGCGAAAAACATCTACATCTGTAAGCTTATATAGTGCACCAAAATTATAACCAAATTCATCATAACGGTTATTATATTGGTCGTTTGAAAATGGGTTACCTGGAAATAATCCATTGACAAAAATGCCACCACCATCAAGATCTGCCTGAGCATGGTCATAACGAACTGCAGTACTGAAAGATAATTTAGGTGTCGCAGTCCAGTACCATAAACCACTATATGAGTTAATATGGTATGAACTTGTTGAGAATACATTACCATTTAAAGATAGTTTATCTTCATTGTCTCTATACTCTGCGGCGATCCTAAAAGTATGATTATTACCTATTTGAAATGTATCACTTAAACGTGCTACAATAACATCATTATTAAATCCATATGCACCGTCAACAATAGTGTACACACTATCAAGACTGTTTCTGTACAATGTAGCCTCAACAATACCATAATCCGTGTCAGATGATATCTCTGCTTTTACTCCGCTAGATTTTTCATCAATTATTGTACCATCAAAATAAGCCGTAATACTATTCTGTGCAGAGCTTGAATAAGATCCTTCAAATCTCATTGTTGTACTATCGTTAACCCTCACAGACGTATCAACATTAAGATCGCCAGCATTATCTGTCTCATGAAATAAGCCAACATCTGCAGGGCTAGTCAAATTATCATCCAAACGTTCATATGAGTTACCGGCACTAAGTCGCATCCCCCAAAGCCCCTCATCCGTTAATGTTACAGCACCAGATGATCTGGCATACCCATTAATACCTATGTCCCCTTGGATATAATCAACATCGTCATATATAGGGTTCTTTGTTATAATATTCACGACACCTGATACGGCATTAAAACCGAAGAGTGCTGTATTAGGACCACGAACGATCTCAATTTGCTGTATCTCATTCAATTGAACAGGTATAGATGCCCAGTTCACCACACCAAAGAAGTCTTGATAAACCTGACGTCCATTCACAAGCACCAGCAAACGTTCAGCTCCGGGTGGGTTGTATCCACGAATACCAACTGAATAACTAGTTCCATCATGCTTACGAACAGACATACCAGCATAGTGCCGCAGAACATCAGGTATTTCTCGTGCCGGGTACCTTGCGATCTCTTCTGCCGAGATAATCGTCATATCCATTGGCACATCTGATTGACGCATCGGAGATCCATTTGCAGATGTCGTCACCGGTTCGCCGAACATTTCCTGCATGGTTGTATAATCCATGCTTTGAGCCTGCGCACTTGTCGCCGCCAGCGCCAGTACCGCACATGAAGTCGTAAGTGAAAGAATTTTTTTCATTTTCAATTGTCCTAAATTAGTGGTTTGATTTCGCTTTTTGTTAAATCTCATCTTTTCCTCCCCTTACTTCTTCGTAATCATCATGCTAAAGGCAGAAGCAAACTCAGCGCCTGATTTGCCAGAAGCTGCTGTACTAACAAAAATATCAACCGAGGGCTCCGTCTTTACAACCAGAACACATCCTCCAGCATCAAGACAACCAAGGTCCGTCGATACTGTTATACCGCCATTGGCAGACGCCTTATCCAAAGCCGCACCATAGGCGCCGCTTGTACCCTTGGTCATAAATATAATTGCCGAACCCGTTGAGCCAACAGAGCCAACATCCACCTTCTTACCAACAAGCTTCACCTTACCCGAACCAACGCCACCTGATGTTAAACCGGCAACCTCATCTGCATGCGCCGCAGAATCCGCATTTGAAGGATCATAAACTATGGCCATCTCCACATCACCTGAAGGCCCGCCATTCAAAAACCCTATAGCTTTGGACAATGTCTCGAAGTCCTTGGCTGAATCAGCCCGCGCAGAAAATGGCGCAAACTGCATACACAAAACCGCGCTTGTGGCGATAAGCATTCTTTTAAGTGTCATTTCTAACTAATCCTCTTTTTTGAAATATAAAACTCCCGCAAGATCGCCTGCAGCAAATTTCGTTGGATTCACACGAGTGGGAAACTTTTTAAAAAACACGAGATATATTCTGAGAACTCAAAATACACACAAAATCCTACAAATAAAATTTATACTTGTAAAGTCAAAAGGATAAATAGCCCACAACTGCATTTTATTGTGTTGCACTTTTAGCACACTCATCACTCTCAAATTTATAAAATAAGGGATTCCGCGCCAACCCATTGTTAAGGCTTTATTAACAATTAACAGTTTAATGTAAGCTGTATACTAGGTACACCTAGTATTTAAATGCTGTACCCGCTATTTTGGGTATTCAAGTTATAGTTATGATGCTATAGTTAAGAACTGCGTGTGAGTTCCCCGTTAAAATAACTTTTTACTTTTGATGCAAGGAGTGCACAAATAGTGGTACAATTCAAAAATATTCCTTTTTCAATAAAGCAGTTTATACCTGTTGCGCTATTCCTGATACTTGTTGTTTGTATATTATATGTTAGTAACCATAAAGACGAAAGCATGCTGGAAGCGCAAAACAATCTGGCACAAAACGGGATAACGCGCACAGCAGAAATTTCCTCAATACTCGCCGAATTTCAAGAACTGGACGGGCAATTCTTCCGGTATTTAATTTATCAGTCAACAGGTAGCTTAGAGGGCGGCGAACAAAAAATGGCCGACCTTAAGAAAGATGCAGCTAAGCTTGATGCTCGTCTCGAGGTATTATTACAAACCCTTGAAGGCCAAGATAAAGAACGACTTACAAAGCTACAGGAAGATTTCAGAAAAAATGTTTTAGGTTTAAACGATGACGGTGTGTATGATGTTGCAATCCAAATGATGAGCATTGATGTAAGCTTTGTTCTTAAAGGCATAGACGGATATATTGGTGTTTATAATGAATTTATTGACGCTTTGAAAAGTTTACAAGAAAGGATCAAAACAGATTCTGACCAACTCGCACAAAATAGTGCGCAGAATATCAAGACGCTCCAGCATTATTCCATGATGGGTGTTGGGCTTGGTAGTGCTCTTATTCTTGTACTCTCCGTCCTTATTATATTGTTTATAGTTCGCTCCATCAGGCAGATTGCAGAAGCTACGGCACATCTTGCCGAGGGCAATATTGATCTGGATGTTGAATCCCTTGAGCGCAAAGACGAGTTAGGCACTATTGTAGAGAGCCTCAAGAAATTCCGTGACAACCAAATCGAAGTACAACGCCTGACTGCAGAGCAAGAAGACTTAAAAGTCGAGCAAGAGCGCAAACGTCAAGAAGACATGCATAAAATGGCAGATCAGTTTGACGCAGTTATTACCGGCACAATACAGAGCCTTGTTGTGGCATCCGAAAATCTAAAAGACGCATCTGTTGGCATGAAAAGCAACGCTGAACAATCGCAAGATGCAAGCTCGACTGTGACCTCTGCGGCTCAGGAAACAAGCAGAAACGTATCAACCGTTTCCAGTGCTTCAGAAGAGATGAACGCCAGCGCATGCGAGATTTCCCGTCAGGTATCTGATGTTGTTAATAAAGCCAAACAAGCATCTAATGATGCAAATGATACAAGCATGAAGGTTGATGAGCTAAATACCTTTGCGGAGAATATTGGTGAGGTTGTTACTGCTATTCGGGATATTGCCGAGCAGACAAATCTTCTGGCGCTCAATGCAACAATTGAAGCCGCACGGGCTGGTGAAGCTGGAAAAGGGTTTGCTGTCGTTGCGGATGAAGTTAAAAAGCTTGCTAATGAAACCGGCTTGAAAACCACTGAAATCGAAAACCGTATTCAAGAAATACAGCATGCTACTCGCGCATCTGTTGAGGCTGTTCAGAGAATCATTACGAATATTACAGATATTGATCAGGCCTCTACCGGTGCTTCGGCAGCTGTAGAAGAGCAAGAGGCTGTTATTCGTGATATTACTCAAAATATTACTGAAGTTTCCAATGCCACGCGCGAAGTATCTGATGCTATTGTTAACGTTCAACATGCAGCCTCAGAGACTAATGATGCTGCGCAGAGTCTGAATTTGTCTGCATCTGAAATTGCGGAACTATCAGAGACACTCTCTTTATCTGTATCGGAGTTCCTTGATCAAATCCGTGGTAATAATACAAATGATCATAATGATTCTAGCGAATCAGCTAATCTAGATAACGTTACCGAGGCGGAAGAAACTTCAGATAGTGAAGAAGACAGTTTTCTGAAAGTTGCTGAATAGATATAATAATACATAAAAAGTAAGGACCTTTACCCGTGCTTTTTAAGAAACTCTTTCAGATCATCATACATGCCATCATGCGTAGAATATTCGCTATAACTCTTTGCAAGGCCTAACCATTCACCAGTAGATGATCTTACCTCCTGAAAAGCCTCTTTGAAGTAGTCATTTGATATGGGTTTGATGTCATCCATGTCTTCGGAATCGTCTATCGCATAATCAACTGCCGCATCGACTAAAGCTTCAAGATCAGCACCGGAAAAGCCAGAAGTTTTCTCAACTATTATTTTAGTATCCAGATCATCTGCAACAGGTCTATCTTTTAATAATAATTTGAGAATAAAGCTACGCGCGATACGATCAGGCGGTGGCACAAAAATTGTCCGGTCAAAACGACCCGGTCTTTTGAAAGCCGAATCTATTGACCACGGCACATTAGTAGCGCCTAAAAATAAAATCTCTTCATTCTCATCACCAAAACCGTTCATTTCATTTAAAAGTGTTGAGACCACATTTGTTACACCTCTTGTGTCCTCTACACCTCTTCTCATCGCCAAAGCTTCTACTTCATCAAAAAACAGAACTGCCGGTTTTTGAGCGCGTGCCTTAGCAAAACATTCTGCCACGCGGCGCTCTGAAACGCCCTGCCATTTATCCCAGATATCCGAGGCTTTCACTTCTATGAATGTTGCATTACACTCATTTGCCACAGCTTGGGCAATCATGGTTTTTCCACAACCGGGCGGACCATACATCAAAACGCCGCCTCCTGCCCTGCGTTTGAATTTTTTAAATAGGCCCGGATTATTGAAGGGTTTTATAATCTTTCTGCGGATCTGGCTTTTGACATGTTCCAGCCCACCAATCTCGTCAAAAGTAATATCTTTTCCAAGTCTGTCTTGTATTTGAAGTTTATCTTCGGCAGGCACCTCTTCTGCATTATTGCTCTTAAAGGATACAACATTATCAGATTGCTCAATCACTTCTTCTACAGGGACAGGTCCCCATTTAGCAGCTAATTCTTCCTCATTGGCATCCTCCAATAGCTCTGATGCTTTTATGCGCTCTTCTTCGCCGTATACATCACTTGGCTCGATTTTAGATAATGCTTCTGCGATGACTTTGCTATCCGAGGCATTTTCAAGAAGCATAAAAAGTGCTTTAAAAAGCCCCTCATTCTCAGGGTCTTTCTTAATCAAATCAACGAGGGTTTTTACTTCTGACGGGAGCATATATTTAACCTAAACCTAAATTGCCTAATAATCCGATAGTTTAATTTCTTTGGTCTTCATCTTTTTATTATCTATCAAATAAAACGTGCCTTGTTCAATGGCTATCCATAAAAATAGACTACCAATAAAATACCATGGTGATATATACACACCCGTCTCTTTAGAAAGCCACCTTATTGCATATGATAGGGCAGGTCCAAACAAGAAGTACCCCCCAAAAAAAGATAAGACCATTCCAACACCTTTTCCAAAAAATTCGGAAAGATAAAAATAAGTGCTGCATAGAAAGCTTGAAACATAGAATAAAGGAAAATATACAAGCCACGATATTCTTATAAGAAGTTTCAATTCTGTCATTTTTGGATCAAGTTCCAGTGCTTTGCGCGCTGCTTTTCGGGCTTCGCCATAGCGCATAATATGAAAAGCATCGAATGAATACATGCGCCATGTACTCGCATGCATAGGGTCCATTTTTATGGCCTCGCGGTATAAACGAAACGCCTTGAACAACTGATCCCTTTTATAGGCTGTATCGGCTTGCAACTTTACAAAAGCATGGATATCGGGATGCTCTTTTGATAGCTCCTCAAATATGCCCCTTGCTTTTTTACCATTTGAAAAGTGAACATCATAGAGCGCTTCGTAAATTTTAATTCTGAAAATAGCCGTTGGAAAGCTAGACTTCATTGTATCTATAGCCTTAGCACAAGCCTGCTTGTCTTTTAGGTACAGGCAAGCTTGTATAAAGCATTCATGCGCTGCTATTACTCCGGGGTCCAAAGCCAACCACTGCTCTACTTTGTCCCGAGCTGCCTTGTATTCTTGACGTGCCATCATGCAATCAAAGGAAAGCTCCCATGCCTCATTATCCAATGGGTTTTTAGCCAGTGCTTTTTGGGCGATCTCTTCGGCAGATTTAATATTGCCAGCTTGAAGAAGCTGATTCCCGTGGATAATGTTGACTGTTTCCATGAATACTACCCTGTTACTTTATTTTTTCCCCTAGTTTTATAACGCGTCCGCCATATAAGGTAAATAAATTAAAGTGTTGCGGTCAATTAGGCCATTTTGGAGAATGATTTAGCTAGTTCACGGCGCATTACTTTCCCTAGAGCATTACGCGGCAATTCGGAAACAAAAACGATTCTTTGCGGTGCCAATCTTCCCAAGTGTTCCTTTACTTTTTTGATTATAGCTTGATGATTTTGAGGGTCATTCGAGTCATCTTTTAAAACAAGTGCTGCGCAGACCTGTAGACCGTTTTTGGTATTTACCTGAAATATAGCCGTTTCTTTAATATCACGAATCGCCAGAATTTCTTTTTCAACCGGATCAGGAAGAATCTTCTGCCCGCCAATATTCACAAGATCATCCGCGCGTCCTAATATGCTTAAGCGCCCCTGATCATCCAGCGCCCCTATATCTCCAGGATAAAAGTAACCATTTCGGAAATTATCTTGCGACGTATCACCCATGTAGCCGGAGATATTATATTTTGATCGCGAACGCACATGACCTTCTGCTCCATTGGGTAAAATATTATCATGCTCGTCAACAATTTGAACTTCCGCATAAGGTAATAATTTACCAATCAAATACGCATCACCTTCGCCATATTCATGTACCCAGCCATAAGCAACTCCGTGTACTTCGGTTGAGCCATAGCCATTAATCACGGTTTTGCCGAATACTTTTTCTATATCTTGTCTGAACCGCATATCAAAAATCATGCCGCCTGAAGCCACCCATTTTACAAAATCCAGCCTTGCATTTTGTGATGCACCATGTGTTGCAATACTTCGCAAAGCCATCGGCGTCAGCATAAGGTAATCCGGCTTAAACTTATTCAATAAGACCCAGAAATCATCTTGCTGGTTCCACAAAACCAAAGAGCATCCCAATAGAAATGTAGAAAGCAGAAAGCCATACCCTCCGAAAATATCCGGTGGCATGCCCGCAAAAACACGACTTTTGCCTTCTTCCGGTTTGCAGTCAGGTAATTCCATACTGCGCCTTAATACCATCTCACGTGAAAACTCCATGACCTTAGGCATACCTGTTGTACCACTCGATGTAGCAAGCCTGGTGATAGTATCAGGATTGCGGTCAGTCAGCACATTATCATAGCCTTGAAATGACTCCGCATCTGGCATAGATCTCATAGCAACCCATTTTCCATCATACCCCTTTGGCTTATTTTCCATAGAAAACACATAAGTGAATTTCATATCATGCCGCCATTTTTGTCCCAACAAACTCTCAGTTGTAAAGGAATAGGAATGCGTGGCCACGCCCAAGCGATCCAGTGCGATAGATAGAACTATATGCAAATATGTTGGCGGCATAATCAGGGAAACACGATCCCCTATCTTTAATCCCTGATAGCTTAGGTAGCCTGAGATAATATCGATATCATCTTTAAACTGAATATAGTTTTTCTTTATTCCTTTACCTATGATGGCTTCATAGTCACCATGATGAGAGGCATAATAACAGATTTTATCGTAAAGAGTTTCCATGATTAGAATTTATATTCCACCTTTATCAAAGAAGAATGCCCGATATAATCATCTTTATATTCAAAATTGTATCCTGCCTTTAAAGTTAAAACATCAGAATGCTGATATGTGATGCCCCCACCCAGATTAATTTTATGACGTGCAGGCTCTGCACCTTCATTGACAAAGCTACTACCTCCACCTGTAAAGCGTGAATTTACAACTATTTCCTCTGCCAATACATCATAACTATAACCCAGATGAATATTAGGCTCGATCACCCGTCCATTTTCAAAACCATGTTTCCAGACGGCATCCACCTCAGCACCGATTTCAAAAATATCAATGCCTTTGCTTTGTACCGAGAGATTTGCTCCCCCTGCTCCTGTTTCTGTGTAATCGTCTGCTTTATGGTGACCATAAAGCATGTTTACAGATGGAATAAGGGTGCCTTGCTCTAATCGATACCTCCTACCTAATTCTGTTTCCAGAAACCCATATCTAGAAGCATAATCTGCTTTTGCTTCCAGACCATTTACGCCGCCAACATTATGGCGTGTTGAATTATTTTCGCTATGGACATACCCTGCCGTTGCTTGGACATACATATCATCTTCAAGATCATAATCTCCGTAAACCGCAATCTGGTAGGAATTAATATCTGTCTTGGTCTCATTTCTATCTTTGGAATTCACATCTGTATGGGCATATCCAGCTGTAATACCTATCACCATATCATCAAGTAAATTTTCTGTATCGACGCCCAGAGAAACTCCTTGTGTACGAGCATTATAACCAGCAATATTATTTCTGTACGCTTGCTTGGCAGATGATTGGTATCCCTGCACCCAAAATTTATGACCATTCAATTCAATAGGAGCAGATGACTGCCCCAGAAGACTCAAGTTATTTACTCCAGTGAAACTGCTTCCATTTCCAGAATTTTTGTTGTTTTGGTGAGCTAATAAACGTGTATCCGTAACTGTTCTGACTTGCGTTGATAATGTTTGGATAGTTTTGATTACTGCGCCATCAGGCGTTGCCTGCGTAGAGCTAATTAAATTATTGACTTCATCTTGCGACGATGCATTATTAATGTTGTTTATGATGCTTGATATCTGTGTATCTGATGACTGTATCAAGCTATCCAGAACTTCTCCGGTTTGCGCATTATTCGGACTAATACTATTCTCGCTAATATCGCCAATAGAATTTCTAGCTGCCAGTAAGAAAAGCTCTGTGTTATCACCACCAATTGCGCCATATGTGCCATCTACAATCTGGAAATTCCAGAGGAATGATGAATCTGCAATGTCTTGTGGTGTTGCCCCCGGACCAGCCGTTACAACCGCATTTCCATCAGCTACTTTGATAGCCAACCCATCACTTAATGGACCGGATATTGGACCAGCTTGCATTGTTGCTCCGGTCAGATCAACATTACCATTCGTGACAATCAATTTGGCGGCATTTGGTGTATTGGCATTTACACCAAAAGACCATATTCCTGTACTGGCACTCATGTCATTAAGCGTTACTGAATTTGCCGTGCCTATGGTTAATTTTTGACCTACAGCTATGGTCAAATCAGAAACTGAAATATTGCCTTCCGTCGTAAAGTCACCGGTTACGTTAATCGTGGAGAACCCGCCAGTCGGCGTATTATCAATCACATCACCAATAACACGACCACCATTAAAGGTAATTGGTGTTAAGCGTGATAGATTATTCAACTGAATTGCTACATTCCCATGCCCATTTAGTGTGCCACTATTGATAATGCCGCCACCAATCCCAGTTGTTTGAACAACAATAGCCCCAGAAGTTCCGGCTGGCGAACCATCTACATAGCCACTAATAATACCATGGTTTGTGATACTGCTGGTTATCATGGTTGCGTTATCAATGAATATACCCGTTTGTCCGCCAGATATTGTCCCCCCTGCGTTATTGATAATATTACCAGCGGCAACAAGCGGCGGCGCAGAAGCATTATACCAAATTCCGTATGTTCCTCCACTTATCACACCGCCCGAGTTATTAATGATGTCGGCAGGTACTGACCCCCACTGAGTGACATCAATTCCTGCAGTTCCCCCACTAATCTGACCACTATTATTGATATTGCCATCAATATTGCCATAAGCATTTACCCGAATGCCGCTTGTGCCGCCCCATATTGTAGCCTCTTGGGCATTAACAATGCCGCCAGTATTTTGTGCAAAGAAATTATATTCTATTCCGTATGTGTTGCCCGATATAAGGGCACCAGTATGATTTGTTATGCCTGATGTGATATCCGAATTATTTTGATCAATAAAAATACCACTGCTGCCATTTGAGAAAATAGTTCCAAAGTTATTGATTGAAGAAGCCGCAACATTACCTACAGTTACAGCAGGATTACCTGTAACTGTTACACCTGTATTAACCGTGAAATCTTCGCCAGCAGATAAATTCTGGGCCTTAGCATATATAGGCAGTGCCCCAATAGCGCTAACTAATGCCGTTGTTCCCATTAATGTTTTTTTTAGACTAAAATAATTCATTACGTAGCTAATACTTGTAGGCACTCTGCTTGTATGGAGAGAAAGATTAAACAAATACAATAATATTCACAGTCAAACTTATTAACGAACACAGCAATAAGCAAATAAAATTAGTAATTGTCCTCATATAATTTTATTATTTTTTGTCAACCAGCACAAATAAAAACCAAATACTGAACAATATCAAGAAAGAGCCTGAATAAAAAACATTAACAACATTACTTTATAAGACTATGGTTAGAGCAAAGAATAATAGTTGGATTTGAATACGAAATGGTCTCTGCTTTGAAAATTGCTATTATCGGAAGCGGCACAGCAGGCCTAGCATCTGCAGCATATTTGAGGCAAGAAGGCCATAATCCCGAAATATATGAAAGGTTTGATGAACCAAAACCTCTTGGCGCGGGATTATTACTACAGCCTACGGGACTTGCATGTCTGGCGCGTCTTGGACTAGATCACAAGGCTATTGAGTATGGAGCCACCATTCATAACATTTACGGAAAAACATTAAACAATAACGTCATATTTGATATCAGTTACAGCGATCTAAAGCCTCATTATTTTGGCGTCGGTATTCATCGCGGCAGCTTATTTACTCTACTATATGAAGAAGCCCTACGACTTAACATTCCAATTCATACAGGCTATGAAATCAAGGGTACATTTTGCCAAAATGATAAGCGTTATATTATTGATAAAAGCGGCAAATCATATGGTCCTTATGATTTGGTAATTGATGCAGGTGGCATGCGTTCATCACTTAGACGACATGGCCATATCCGACTTGACAAGCCATATCCTTATGGCGCTATTTGGGGTGTTCTTGATGACCCTGATCAAGCCTTCGGAAAAGATTACCTGCAACAGCGCTATGACAGTGCACATATCATGGTTGGTATGTTGGCTATTGGACGCGCACCAGATTGCCCTACCCCCAAGTGCACCTTTTTCTGGAGCTTACCACCCGGCGGGTATGAAGATTGGATAGAGCATGGATTAGATCACTGGAAAGAAACTGTCACAGGATATTGGCCTGAGCTTGCCCCTTTCATGGATCAATTTAAATCTACTGATGACCTGACTCATGCTCAATATAGTGATATTATTATGAAGAGGTGGCACGAAGATAAGCTAGTTTTTATCGGAGATGCCGCACATAATACCAGCCCACAGCTCGGGCAAGGTGCGAATTTAGGCTTAGCTGATGCATTTATCTTATCGCAAATTCTAAGCCAGTATCATGATGTCAATCAGGCACTTTATGCCTATAATAAAGCACGCAAAAACCATATTTATTTCTATCAAATAGCTAGTCGCTGGCTAACTCCGTTTTTTCAATCCCATAATAAACTGGCTGGTTTTATACGAGATACAAGTTTTGGAAAACTATGCAAAATGCCCTATATAAAAACTGAAATGCTCAGGACACTTTCCGGGATTAAAACAGGCCTGTTTACCCACATGAATCCGGGGCAATGGCATCCACGCTATGATCTGGATTCGCCTTCAACAGATAACCAGCCATCATATTTAACTAACAATCCGAAAAAGGGTAAATGAACCTCCACGTTCACAATAAAATTGTCGTTTTCTTGGCTTTCTTGAGCAATCACTTTAGGCTTGAACAATCGGCCTACAGGTAAACCAAAAGCATAAACTTGCTTCAAGATCAGATTTAAGGAGTTTTCATTAGCATTAATTTCAAAAGCTAATGTCGTGATATTAATTTTTTCATACAAAATACCGTCCTGATCCCATTGCTTAGAATAAAATGTTTTGTTGCCGAAGTACCGTGTCCAGTGTTCTACTCCACCGTTTTGCTTAAAATTTACCTTTAGTGGATGATTTTTTCCTTCTGGTGGCAAAGACAAAAGCACGGCAATAAACCTACAAAACGCGTTACACCCTCTAATGACATAGCATTGTCCAGTATAGGTTATTTCACCAGTATAATTATGTAGTTTTTGGACTGCCAAAGGCAAAGTATTATAACGTTCTTGCAAATACCTCTTATAGAGAGTCTCGTTCGTATAGCTACGAATATTTAAATCAGATATCTCGCTGCTAAACTCATCTAAAGAAAATACCCCCATACAAGGCATAGCCCCTCTTTTGTCAAGCTTGTTATCCAGTAGCTTTTTTATCAGAATTACGGCAGGTGCTGCCGGAATATAAGGGCCATCTCCATGGCTTGCGATTAGATACCATTCCTTATCAACAACTATACCCTGCTCATTTTTTCCCTTTATTTTAATATGCATACCACCTTTGTCCGAACCCAGATTATAAAACCAAAGACTAACGCATCTCATAAAATTTGCATATCGGTCCAAACTCTTAATCCAGCGCCACCTGCACGGCCAAGACAAAATCCATAGCCCTACATGTAATATAGAAAGCTGCAGCCCTGCATAAAAACGAATTGTTTTTAATGTAGGGTAATGACTTTGGAATAAATCAAGGTCAGGAATATCGCAATTTGACATCCATCTTTTTCCAATCACAGGGTAATGTTCCTTGTGCAAATTTTGCCAACCGAAAACAGTTTTAACCTGTCCGTCTTCAATAGTTTTAAATGGCTTACCCACATAACTCAAAATAGCGGCCACCGTACCAACACCACGATCCGTCTGATTACCTGGCGTGACCCCATAATCCAGAGATTGCATTTTACAAAAGTCTTTTTGGAAATGATCAATTACTGCAGATGACACCGCAGGCACTGTACTTGCGCCACTTACAACAAGTACATTCGCTTTTCTTGCAGCTTGATCAAGAGTACCAATACCCGCAACAAAGTCACGGTTATCAGATAAGTCAATATAATGAATTCCAAGCTCTATACAAAGATCTGCCAAAGCATAATTTTGCTTATGAAAAGGCCCACAAGCATTTATTAGAGCAAAAATATTACTCTTCTCTATATGCCTTGCCTGTATGTTGTGGACATCCAGCTCTAATGTTGAAATTTGACATTTTGCATTTGCCAAGTATGCAGCTAAATGCTCGGCATCTTTAATACTGCGTCCGGTGATGATTATTTCTATATTTGAAATACGAGCCAGACGCTCGCAGATACGCCGACCAAAGACTCCATAACCACCAATGACTAATATTTTGTGCATGTGTTTCTATTTCACTGTTTCTTTCGAGTTTTATTTTTTTCTCATCTTCGATCCTTTTAGTCTCTTGATTAAGCCAAAAACATCGCCTTAACAATCCCCCATATGCATCATTTCAGAAACTTCCAAGGTGCCGCCGATCAAGTGAATATGCGGACACTTTTTTAAAAGCTCTAAGGCAAATTCCATGCTATCGGCTTCTATAATAGAAAATCCTGAAATTGGATTTATCGGTGGTTCATCAGACACACCGTCTTTTGTAAGTATTTTTGTCGTACCTACGGGTGTTCCAGGATTAATAAGTACGCTTCCAAGACTCTCAGCCCAATCCTTCCAGTCCTGCATCATTTTTTGCCCATCCTCAGGCTTATTTGGATGTTCTCCGCCATGATATGTGAATATAAATTTAGGCATCTTTTTTCTCCTTATACTTGATATTAACTTCTTTGCCCATAAATCAAACCAAGCGCTATACCGGTCAGAGTAAACTGTATGGTTTGAAAAATGGTGTGATAGAGCAAAAACTGTGCAATTGGCTCGATGCTGAATTTTGCTGCCGTAGCAAAACCCATCGCCGTATATGTCATCAAACCGATAATCAGATTAAACCGAATGCCGCGTAAAACCGGATTCCCATCGCCATAATCGTAAAAAGGATAAAAATAACCAATAACTATGCCCTGAATAAGGATTGCAGTAATTCCAAGCGACATAACAGGCTCCGCCCGCTGGAATGCGCCCCATTCAACATAAAGATCATGAAAAAACACCATATGCCAAGAATATGCCCACGCCATCGTGATCAGAAAATAAGCGATAACAAAGTAAACTAGCTTTCTAATATCCATATTTTTTCTTTACTTTCGTTCCAAATAATCTTTCAGACTGCGTAAAAAATAGTGATCCCATCCGGCCTTACAGACTTGAAAACATTCAAGCTCTTGTACAAGCCCTTCATGAGTAAAATCAATTCGGGTTTCTCCATCTAGTACAGTGATTTGAAAAATGAGCTTTGTGCCTAGCCACTCTTCACGAATTCCATCACTTAATCCCTCATGAATATGGTTGGCGTCATGGCATATAAGTTCTATCCGCTCTGGTTCATCCAGTACACTAGCCTCAAACGACCAATAAGACTGCCCTCCAAAATCTGTTTTCGCCTGATCACCAAGATTCAGAAATTGTCCGTCCATTGATGCCCACCAATCCGACATTTCCTCAGTAATAGCTTTATAGACCTGCGTTGCGGGCACTGATGTTTTTAAGGCCGCTGAATAGCTTGTCATCTTATTTTCCTTGCTGTAAACGCCATATTACTTCTATAATAGAAGTATATATAAACAAACAATTCTATTATGCAAGTGTTATTTAATGGTCGCTAAGATTGAACATAAAACCCGTACAGGTTGCCCGGTTGCCTGCGTGCTAGATATTGTTGGCGATCATTGGACGCTGTTAGTTATCCGCAATATGATGTTCCTTGGCCTTCATGAATATAAGGATATGCTGGAAACTGAAGAGAAAATTTCTAGTAGTATCCTGAGCAACCGCTTGAAAAAATTGGAGACAGACGGGCTAATCGCCTCCATTGATCATCCTGAAAGCAAGCGTCGTAAGCTGTATTACCTGACGAGCATGGGCAAAGATTTAATCCATATGATGCTTGAAATGGTGCTTTGGGCAAACAGAAATATCGACCATCTCCTTACTATTCCCGAAGATAAGCTCTTGCTACTTAAAAACGATCCCGACAAATTCAAAGCCCTCGTTCTGGTGCAAATAGAAGAATGGGAAAAGGAATATCTGAGCTGAAAATTCTTGCATGCCCCTCTCCTTTTTGAGTACCGATAGACCGGATAAATTTCCAGCTTTTGGCATGGGAAAAAGTTGATTCAGAAATAATGCTAAAAACTCAAGTGAGGTTGCAGATTGAAATGGGCTAGCTATTTCTCAGGATGTTAGCAGCAATACGGGGTGAAAGGCGCTGGATGATGCGGAGTAATTTTACTTTACTAACATTAATATCAAAGGTATCTTTTTCCAGCCCCTTGATCAGCGTATCAGCAACATCATCAGGGCAAAGCTTGTTTTTACCGCGCCCCTCCGTCATGGCAGTATCGACCAAAGGCGGGAGCACTTCAAATATATTGATATGGGGCGTTTGATCTTCACATTGATATCGCAGAGCTTGTGAAAAACTGTGAATAGCGGCCTTTGTCGCACAATAAACAGGGGCGCTTGATTTCGGTGTGATTGCCAAACCGGAAGAAATATTAACAATAGCCGCAGAGTTCATCTGACGCAGATGTGGTAGACAGGCTGCAGCAAGATTAATAACAGATGTCAGGTTGATTTCGATTTCCTGTCTGGACCATTTGGCAATTTGCTCGATTGGTGTGTCCAGAAAGCTATTATTCTCTTGAATTCCAGCATTATTGATCAGGATTGATAAACTTCCCAGTTTTTCTATGACTTGATTGGATATTTCAAGATGCGCATTCGGCTCTGCCATGTCACAACAGATAAAATCTATTCTTCCAAGCTCTTCCTTGACGGCTTCAAGCTTTTGAAGGTTTCGCCCCGTGATAATGATATCATTGCCGAGAGCCAGTAATTTTCTGGTTATAGATAGGCCAATGCCCGAGCTTCCTCCTGTGATCAGAATTTTGTGACCTGTTGTTTTCATGACTGATCCCTCTTTAGCGTGACTCATAAAAGGCTTTGGCATTTGGGGATAGCCACAGTGAAAAGTCAACTTCTTTCAATCTGGCAAAGTATTTTTAATGAAGTTGCTTTATGAGAGGGGAAACCAATATTTGTAATATAAAAATGGTGGGGTAAATAAACGACGAATACGCCATATATCGTTGCGTAATTGAAGATTATTTGTCTTTTGCTTTCTCCAGAACGGCAAGCCGAACCATGGCGCATAGACACTTTGGCGTGTAGGATCAGCAATTAAATAGATGGTTAATTTGTTAAGGCGCAACTCCGAGAACTGGAAATCTATCCCCCGCTGCAATCTTTCGGGTTATCGAGGCACATTGTCCTACGCTCTTGATTGATGAAGCAGACGCATTTCTTAAAGATAATGAGGAAGCCAGAGGCATTATCAATTCAGGCCATACACGCAGCACAGCCCATGTTATCCGTGTGGTAGGTGATAATCACGAGCCTAAGCAGTTTTCCACTTGGGGCGCAAAAGCTATATCAGGCATAGGAAAGCAGGCCGATACCCTTATGGATCGCTCTGTTATTCTTGAACTGCGCCGGAAATTGCCACATGAGAAAGTTGAACGTCTGCGCCATGCAGAGGAATTACAGTTTGATATTTTTAAAAGACAGCTTGCACGATTTGCGCAAGATTGCGGGATGCGTGTAGGGCTGGCAAGGCCGGAATTACCTGAATCCCTGAATGATCGTGCGCAGGATAATTGGGAATCCCTGCTTGCCATTGCTGATATTGCCGGAGGGCATTGGCCTGCCATAGCCAGAAGTGCAGCCCTGAAAATATCCGGTAAGGAGCAGGACAGCGTATCTCTATCAGTCGAACTCTTGCAGGATATCAAGGAGGCATTCGAGCAACGCTATGAGCAGCGGATCAAGAGCATTGACCTTATAGAGGCACTCTGTGAAGATGATATGAAGCCTTGGGCAACATATAATCGGGGGCAACCCATAAAGCCACGGCAACTGGCAAACCGATTGCGCGAATATAAAATAGAGCCTAAATCCATCCGTATTGGTACAGGTGTTGGCAAGGGATATGAGCGCGAGCAATTTGATGATGCCTTTAATCGCTATATACCTCTTCCAGCACCCCCCTTTCTATCGGTTACAGAGTTACAAAATGATGCAACCATAGAGCCAGCAAAGGATAGCTCCGTATCGGATAATGTAACTTGTAACAGTTACACAAATAAAAAGGTTACGCCGAACTCTGCACTGGATAAGGTCTGTAACCGTGTAACCGATAAAACACCCCCCTTGGGGAAAGATACATGCTCATATGAAGAGCGCGCTGCCATCATGGAGTATGACGGCAAACTATCAAGGGCAGAAGCTGAGAAAAAATCATTAAACGAAAGGACTTAACAATGACTAAGAAGAAAAAGACCAGCACAAGAAAAAAACGTGATCCAAATTGTTTGGCAATCGTATGTGAGCCACACGATAAGGACAAAGCTACAGCGCAAAAATATCTTTGTCCAGAAGTCTTGGCTGGTGCTTCTATTAAAAGCCAATATAAAAACGATGATGATATAGATGTAAATCATCTTGTAATCGAATTAACGGCACAAAGTAAATTAGTGCATGAAGGTGATTTAAAACGGGCTGAATCAATGCTTATTTCTCAAGCTCATACATTGGATTCTTTGTTTGCCGAGCTTTTATCACGTTCACGGATGAATATGGGTGAATATATGAATGCCGCAGAAAAATATATGAGGCTTGCCTTAAAGGCCCAAAGCCAATGCCGTACTACTTTAGAGGCTCTAGCTGAGATCAAAAATCCAAAGCCCTATATTCAGAATAATAAGGCGCAATATCAGCAAGTAAATAATGGAACACTTGAGCCACACGCGCACGGGGGAAATTTAAAACAAGCAAACGAACTATTGGAGGACAAAACTAATGAGCAAGAATCGTTGGACGCCGGAACGCCGCAAGCGACAAGCAGAGATGATAAAGAACTGGAGGCCGTGGGAGCAAAGCACTGGCCCGAAAAGTAAGGATGGCATTGAAGCTAGCAAGATGAACGCACAAAAACATGGTGCTTATAGTGCAAAGACAAAAGCCATGCGCCGGATATTACTAGAGCATGGAAATTTGCTTGAGGAGCTGATATAAATCTCAGATGATATAAGCCGGATGACATCGCGCTAAAAGATCTAAGACCATTCACCCCAATCTATTATCATGGTCTTGGGTTTGATCGTCTTGCAGATCATCCTCGATATCCATATCGTCATTATCCCCTTGCACTGGACTAACCGCGTGGAAGCCTTGGGCGAGATCATGGCGGCGGCCCAGAAGCTGTAAGGACAAGTCTTGCAAATTATCAACCTGAGTTTCATCATAGAAGATATGAACGGGCTTGGCGGTTTTGGCATAAAGGAGCGGCGCATCATCGAGGGGCTGCCCTGTATGATGGATATAGCTTTCTTCCAGAGCGCGGGTCGTATTAGATGCTATTCTACCTGCATAACCCAGATCAAAGCCATTATGCGCTTTTAGATCAAGGTCAATCACCCGCCCGTCATCCAGCTCTAGCTTGGAGTGAGTATTATGATGGATAAGAATTCGCGCCCGCGTACCTTCCTCTATATTCTGCTCAAAGTAAGTCTTCTTGAACTGGATCATATCACCCCAATATAAGTTCATATCCCGCTTTAGAGTTTTACCATCATCGGATTTATACGACACGCTGAACATTCGCCCTGTATGTTCCACCAAGTGCTTGCGTCTCAAGCGCTCTTTTTGAATGGCAAAGTTAAACACCTCGGCGTCTTTGTCTTTGGAGGTTAATATAAAGCGCTTATCATCACGTTTTTTTATCTTGGCCTGCCACTTATCCAGCAAAGCCCGTTTGGATAGCGCCGCATTACCATGTTTATGCAAGTATTTCGCCCCTTGAAGTTTCAAGGCCGTATGGGTACGTGCCTCAAGGAAAGCCGTACGGATCAACTCATGACGCCCTTGCGCACTACCGATAAATTTATGCCGCAGTTTCTTATAAGCACTCAGGATCTTATAGGCCGCAAACAAGCTCTTCCAATGACGCTTCTTTCTGGCCTTGGCAGAACCAATATAAATCAGCTTCGCATTGATCTTACGGGCCGTATTAAAAATTTCCTGATCCTGTAAGGGTGAAAGCTGATCAGCCTCATCAACAATGATAACCTTCTTACTGGTGGATTTAGCGCCCGTATAGCGCACACCAAAGCGCCGCAAAAAATCCCGATAGGTCAGAATGCCTTTGGTAAACCCGCTCGCCTTAAAAGCATTCTTCCCCTGATTATTACGCGCAACCGGCACAACCTCGTAACCGGCTTTTTTGTACATATCCTTCACCGAGCCCATAAAGGTCGTCTTATGCCCGTTATCTTCGGCTTCGATCACCTTAAAGCCTTGCGGGCGTGCCGCATAATGCAAGGCTTCCCTTACAAGCTTATCCCCACGAGCATCTATGGCTTTCTGCACCAAATCTTCCGGCAATTCAAACCCATTACGCTTATACAAATCCTTGGCCTTGCCACGCAAAAGATCAGCCTGTTTTTGCAATGGTGCATAAGAATACATCCCGCTGCGCAAACCTGTCTCGCGGGAATAAAGCGGGATCAAAATACCCTCTTCCTCTAATCTGGCTTTCATACTCTGTGGATCGGCAAAACCCTCTTTCTTAAGAACATCTTCAATATCTGCACCATGCGCATGAGGCGCAAACTCGAACAGCTTCTCCAGATATTTATGCCCCTCCCTGTTTTCTTCCCGCGCTTTGCGGTTATCATTGCCCACAGACGTCTCAATCCCGAAATGCTCCAATCTGCTATTATTCGTCCCCATCGCCTTGGTAGGAGCAATATCCAGCCCTCGCTCCTTATAACTCCGGTGATCGACAAAGCCGCTAATTTTATTAGCCTGTAGCATATCATTAACCGTCTTCGCCCAATTCTTGCGCCATTCCTCAAGCTCTTCCGGCTTGTTCCAATCCCGCTCCTTTTTCCCAAAACCATCCGCCGTCACAACCCGCGTACTCAGCAATATATGCGCATGGTAATGACGCTTGTCATTCTTCTTGCATGGCTCATGCAAGGCCACATCTGCCACCATACCTTTATCCGTAAAATTTTCTTTGACGTAAGAACGAAGCATTTTTTCATAAAGCTCACGTCGGCGCTTTTCTTTATTCTCAAGGCTCAAATGATCAAAGCTGTCAATATCCGGCAAGGAGACAATCACCTCGCGCGCCACTTGCGCATCTTTCCTCTTCTCGGATTCTTCAACGGCGTTCCATAAGCTACTACGTTTGTTCATCCAAGACGGCGCAGACTTGGGCAACATGATAAATGCATCCATCACCCCGCCCCGACGACGATAATCATGATTAAGAGATTTAGGAACATCCTGAACCTCGGCATGCTCGTCCTCGAGATGAAAATGATCCACCAAACCACTCTTATCAACCACCCCCTCAACCAATTTCTGACCCGACCGATATGCCGCCGCCGCCACAGCATTATGACCACGTGAACGGGAGAGAATTCGTGCAGACATATAATAAGGATACTCGATTGTCGACATCGGAAAAAACTCGAATTACTCAAATTTACACGAAAAACTACATACCAATGTATGGTACGAATCACGCGAATCGCATGCCAGAAAATTCACTTATGGATAGTGACTGCTTCGTGGATAACTCTGTGAATGTATAAATGCACTCTTTTACACACAGATCATGCCAAGGTGGCTAAATCAGCATCACGGTTTTAGGGCTGGATAGATCGAGGGGTAAGGGTGTTGCGGATGCGTGGCTAACAGGTCAGCAAAGGAACGCTAAACAGAAAGTAAGGCGGCGTGATCGAGGTCAAGACAAGGTAGAAATAACAGGTACAAAAAAACCCGCCAACATGGGCGGGTTTGGGGGTATAACTTAATTGAAAGCCACAAAATAACCTGAAGAATACTTCGCTATACAATCAGCAATAAAGGTGTCTTCAAATTTTCCTTTGATAATAGTAACATCTCCCTTTTTCGAAACAAGAACGTTTCTTGCATAAGCAGTTAACATTATTTCCGATCTCATATTATTAACACCGACCTCAGGAATTGAAACAATTCTTGAAAATAATTCCTCTGTAGTGAGATCAGCACCTAAACTTTTCTTTAACCAATCCTCCTCTGAAAACACTACAAACATATCATTAATCAAGTCTAAGGTAATTGGCTTAACTTCAAGTAAAAATACATCCATAACTATTTTAGAAAGAAGCTTATTTTGTAAGTCAAAATACTGTGTATTATCAAAATCTAACCCAAGATACAAATCAGGGTGTTTTTTCAAGCTTTCCAAAGCATTAACAATTTTTGATTCTTCCATATTACATTCCTCTATTTTAAGGCGCAGGATTTGTATAAGATATAATAATTTTCTGCTGCGTTACAAGAGCAGTAAAAACAGGAAACGCAGAGGGTGGAATAAATAATTCATTACCTATTGTAGCAATTGGTGGTGTTTTCGTTGAAATTGGTATGCTCCTTATAACAGCTCCATTTGAAAAAAGAGCTTCCAAAGCCATATCGCATATATCTGTACGTCGTCAGAGTATTTTGGACACCGAGCATAAAAAAATAAGGTGTGCTTTTGGCTCCTTTGTTTGATGTTAAGCAG
>MDTC01124811.1_pt1 | contig 147864 bp, 180 predicted proteins | sample 811181 | NCBI WGS metagenome assembly MDTC01 (sample SAMN05326644, study PRJNA326480) | marine metagenome | isolation source: seawater | place: Pacific Ocean: North | collected 2011
CGCAACAAGATTATCAACGGCGGAATGCACATAGCTCAAAGAGGAACCTCATTTTCTTTTGCACATGATGGTACTACTTCTGGACATACTTTAGATAGGTTTCAATTTGTTACTGGCAATACAGATGAGTATGATTGCACAGTTTCTCAGTATTCAATGTCTACATCAGATTTAAATACAACAGGACATAGTAATGCGTTAAAACTTTTGACAGGTACTGCTGAGTTAGCAATTGTAAATAATGAACAAGTTCATATTTCTTATAAAATTGAAGCTCAAGATTTGCAGGATTTACAGTATGGAACTACTTCAGCAAAAACAGTGACATTAAGTTTTTGGGTTAAGTCATCAGTAACTGGAACATATGCAGTTGCTGGTTATAAAGATGACTCTACCACCAGAATAATAAACAGAACTTACACAATAAACTCTGCTGACACTTGGGAGAAAAAAACTATTAGTATAGTTGGTGATACAGACAGCACCGGATCTATTGTTAATGACAGTGGGGAAGGACTAAGAATTGTATGGGCTCTTGCTTCTGGATCAGATTTTAATAGTTCAAGTTCAACAACTTGGACTAATTATTCTAATGCTCATTTTTTAGGGGGTCATGTACAAAATGGAGTTGTTACCACAGCAAATGCGGATTGGTATCTAACTGGAGTCCAGCTTGAAGAAGGCACGGTCGCAACACCGTTCGAGCACAGGCCAATAGGAATGGAACTTAGTTTATGCCAAAGATACACAACAACAATAGGTAATGGTTATTTTGCAGGTAATGGGGCTGGTGGTTCTGCTATAGTTTTTGGTGTACCTCTTTGTGTGCCTTTAAGGGGCGCACCATCCATAGAAAAAATAGGTGGGGCAAACATTAGTATACACAGATCCGGTAACAACACTAATGCTAATGCCACAGTAACAGTTAGTGCCTGGAAAGAAAATGCAACAGTACTAAAGCTTAGAACTTCACATAGTAGTAGTGATGAGAGTGTCTATTCTTTAAATGTAAATAATAGTTTCCTAGTGGTATCAGAATTATGATTCAATATAAAATTATCAATTTTAAAGATAATAATCACCTTAATGGGTATGATTTCAATATAATAAATTTAACCAATGATACAGTATTCCCTCCTGACACTACAAATACTGATTATCAAGAATACTTAACGTGGCTTGCAGAAGGTAATGAACCAGAACCAGCAGATGAACTAGAAGAATAGTATAAATATATTATAATTTTAAATTCTATAATAGGAACTATAAATGGCTCTTGAAACATGAGTGGAAGAATATTTTTAGATGAAATCTATAGTAAAGATGGTCAAAACAAAGTATTAGATACAAAAAGTTTTGATGCTAATAATAATTTTGAAGCCAGCAATACTGGATTCAATTTAAACTATCAAAGTGCAAATACCGCATTGGTTATAAATCAAACAGGTACCGGTGATGCATTACATGTAAGTAGCACTACATCAGATGTATCTGCAGCAGCAGCATCTAGAAATCCCATAGCTAGTTTTAGAGGTGGAAATGATAACAATAGATTAGATGTATATGTTGACAACAGTGGTGGAACAGCACATATGGGCTTGGGTGCATACAATCTGGCAGGAGGAGCAACTGAATTAGGCTTTTACACAGGCGGCAGTGTTAATAAACAATTAACAATTGATAGTAATGGTTACATTCTAATAGATAATGCTACAAATAAAAATGTATCAACGTCCACTGGATTTTTCTTTGGTGCCGGTTATGCAACATTTAATCTTACTAGTTCTAATGATTATAAAGTAAGATTTAATGACAATGAATCAACTGGAAGTACAGGTGATACGATTGGATTTTATAAAAATTCTACTCTTGTTGGGAGTATATCAACATTTACATCAAGCACAGGTTACAACACTTCATCTGATTATCGTATTAAAGAAAACATAACAGATATTACTGATGGAATAGAAAGAGTAAAACTTTTAAAACCATCACAGTTTAATTTTATCGTAGAACCAAATATTACTGTGGACGGTTTTATTGCACACGAAGTTTCTGATATTGTTCCTCTTGCAGTAACCGGAGAGAAAGATCAAATACATGAAGATGGTAGTATCAAACCACAAGGTATAGACCAATCAAAATTAGTTCCATTGTTAACTGCAGCATTACAAGAGGCAATTGACAAAATAGAAGATTTAACTACTAGAATTGAAGCTCTTGAATCAAAAACAACACCATAGTAAGTTAATTAAAAATATTCTACAAGTTGATCATAACCTCCTATAGATTTACCGTCAATTTTAATTTGAGGAAAAGTTCTCGCATTTGGAAACAATTCAAACATCTCTTCAGCACTAAAATCTTTTCCTAAAGATTTATAATCATAATCTAAATTTTTTGATTCACACAATTGCTTTGCTTGAACGCATTTAATACAAGAATCTTTTCCAAAAATTTCTATCATTCCACAACTTCAACTGTTGGTTGTTTTGTGTCACAAACACTGAGTTCAATCAACTTCATACCTAAGATGTGATAAGCCCAGTAAAGTCCACGATTTTCTCCTGTGAACTTTGACCAGATTGAGTTTTCAAAAATTATAAAATCAGTTCTAGTGCCTGTCCATTCTAAAGCTTTAAATTCTACCTCCCAATTTTCAGATAAACTAAACTTAAATGAGAGTATTATTTTATCTAATAAGCTTTTCAATCTATCCCTTTACTAAATAGTTTTTATATTTTTTTCGTACAAAAGAATATTTGTTTGAAGTTCTTTCTACGATTTCTGGTTTTGTTTTAAATTTTTCTTTATACTTATTCAAAAAGAATTCGGCATCAGTATCTTCTTCTAAGTAAAGAAAATCAAAATCAACATAAGAATATTCTGTAAAATGATTTTGATTTAAATTCATATCAGTTAAAGTCTGTCTGTCTACACGTAACCAAGCATGAGAAGGATCTGAAAACATATAAAATTTCTTTTTCATAGCGAACTTCCTTTATCAAAATAATCATAAAAAACATCAGATGATGACTTATATTTATTAACCTTTTCAGATAAAGGTTTTTTATAAACATATGCCATTAAGCCATTAACTGGATGGTCAACTACATGCAAATCTCTATATTTTCCAAACGTACTTTTAGTAATTGTTACTTCTCCTTTAGTTAAATAATTTTTAAGTGTCTCAATAAACATAGGAACTTTTAAAAGTTTTCTAATTTTAAGAAGCTTATCAATTACATCCTCAGTAATAGTAACTTCATGAAAACTTTCAAGATAATTTAATTCATCTCGCAAAACCATCTGTTGATTCATATATCAGGCACTTCAAGTATTGTTTCTAAAACAGCCAATAATACAAATATTACTACCATAAACACAAGCCATATAAGAAAATTTCTAGCATCGTTCATTGTAGAAAACCTACAATTCCAATAGCAAAAATGGAATTGAATAAAATAAATCCTGTTATTCCAATAATAATATCAAATTCTTTCATTATTCCTCTTCTTCTATTTCTTGATCATATAAAGTTGCTAATCCAATACCTGCTAAACCAATAAGTATTAGACTAGAAAAAGCTATGGCTGGCAACAATACTAAAAACCAAGAAGTTTGTAATATTCCACTGACTTTTAGTATTATCAAAAAGAAAGTTACTCCCCAAATCATTTGAATCTCTATGATTGTTTAAGAAGTGTGTCCAAGTGCTCTTCCCCATGAACGCAAATTTGTCCATTGGGATTTAGGAATGGCATAACAAATAGCATCTTCAATAGTTTTTGCAAGAACTTTTTCGGGACAATCTTTAGTACGTGCATAACGAATTGTTTCCACACCCTTTAGTTGTGAGTGTTTTCCTTCAATATATTTATAAAGATCAAATTCAGCAGTAACAGGCATACATGCTGTTGGACCTGGAACACAAACAAACGCAACCATTCTCCAAACGTATTTTGCTAAATGGTCTGAAGTTGATTCTCCCTTCGGTTTACTTTTACGAATAGAACCATTTTTTAGAATCATCTTAGAAACAACGTCCATTGCAAGAAGAAACTGTTCTTCTGAAAGAGTTTTGTTAAGAGTTTCGGTAATCTGTGCAAGATTGGCTTTAGCTGACATAATCTACTCCAAATTAGGCATACATGATATAAATTGTCATGATTAAAATATCCAGCAACACTACAATCGCTACCATACTTTTTTATCTCCCAACCATTCGTTGTAGGAATAACCAGCATGATATGCTTCAATCTGCTCAGATGTCATATCAGATTCAAAAACTTGAGTTCCACGAATTTTTGAACCACCTTTCCAATAATTTGGGGATTCGGGTCGGTAATAATAACTATCGCAAGTGCCTACGTCAAATGGAGAACCATGAGAATCATCGTACTTCTCTTTGATTGCTTCCATTTGTTTGTGCTGCTCTTGAGTCAACTTTATTATTTGCATGATTTTTTCCTTGGGATTGGGTGTCTCTCAACATGATCAGATCATATCAGATGGAGAAGAAATGTCAAGGGAAAATTCGGATTATTTTTTGGGAGGGGTAATATTTCAACTTACTGATTTTTCAAGGATTTTTATGACTCTACGAACTTTTTCTTCTACCATGAATAATTTTTCTTCTGTAGAATATTCTTTTTCTTCTTCAACCTGTTCTACAGTTTTTATATGCATAAAATCTTTGAAATATTGTTCATTTGAATCAAAACAAAACATTAATTTAAACGTGCCTGCTTTTTCTGGATCAGGATAATTTAATCCATAAATGTAAGTTTGTAATCCTTCTTTTTCAAGATAGTAACTTTCATATTCATGTGAGAGCATATTACTCAAACACTCTCTTGATAATTCAAATGCTGTAGCTTGAATTTGTTTAGGAGAAGGTACAGCATTTAATGAACTCCATTTAATATCCATCACTTTATGAATATCATGTAATTTTTTAAAATTTATGTTTCTTACAGCATTAGCAATTAAATCGTTAAAAACAAATTTAAAATCTTGATTATCAATGACTTCGGTTTTCCTTTCCTCTATATCCATCAATTCATACATTTTTGGTTTCTTCTATTAATTCTTCTATTAAGACAACTGCTTTTTCTAATTCATGAAAATTATTATTCGTAAAACAGTAATAATAAATGTAATCAAGTATGGAGGCTATTTTTTTATTTTTTTCATTTTTTAGTATCTCAAGAAGAGCATCCATAAGCCCTGGATAAATTCTATCTGGAAAAAAATTATGTGTATATGGATTTTCTATTTGCCGCTTCAAATACCAAATTGCTTTTTCTAAATCGGTCACTCCATTTTTATGTTGATAACGGTATATATATTTGAAAGCATTTCCTAAACAAAAATTCATATATTCAACTATGTCTATTGCTTCTACACCAGATGGATGGGAATTATAATGCACAGGATGATCAACTAGTTCTGTCATGAAAACACTCTATATTTTTTACCATCAATTACTTCAATTCTACGAAAACGAATAGAAGAGGATTGCCGAACATTCTCTTCTACACCACCAGTTTCTAAGAATTGAACTTGACCTGCTCTCAGTTCGGCATTGAATTGATTTGATCCTGCTTTTGATTTGTTTGACATAATATAATCTCACTTATAATTTTTTTGAAAACCTGTTGGAAGATAATCTGGACCTGTCCAGCTAATATGATAGTCTTGATAGATGTTACCTCTTGCTTTATTTTTAGCAGGAGTTGCCCAACTTGCTGCTAATAAAATATCACCTTCTTGAAATCTATCATCACCCATAGAAATAAAAGAATGTACTCTTTTATGACCATTACGATCACCAGAAATTACTTTAATATATTTTTTTCCTTTAGCGTAGTGTAAACCTTCGTTAAATTCTTGTTTCATTTGAGAACTTGAACAAGTTTTTTCATAATCTATTTTAATATTTTCAAGATAAATGTTTAAAGCTGATTGCATTTTAAATGTCATAATTTTTTTCCCTTGAAAAAATATCTAAAGTATTTGTTTAACTCCTAAGATCTTATCAGATTTTTACAAAATGTCAAGGGATTTTTTTGTCAATCATTTATTTTTCTTTTAACTAACTGTTTTATTATGTGTTTTCTTTTATTTTTGCTATAAGTATGCCATTCATTTATCTCTTCCATACTTCTATTACATCCAATACAATGTGTTAATTCACTGTTAAATCTACATATTCTTCGGCATACTTGTTTTTCTGCTTCGTTATAAGCAGGTATACCGTTTTTCATTATGGATTTAGTTCATTCTTTTCATTAATATAATGAGCAAACCAAGAATCTGAATTAAAACTTTTATCACATATATAAACATCAAAATGTGGTTTAGTTCCTACAGATAGACCATGATATTTACATCCCCAACTTTTTAACTGTTCTCTTGTTTTATCTTTCCAATCTATATTAGACCTTGCACCTCTTGCAGTCCAATAATGAATTGTATGTCCTTCATCATATAGTTTGTTGATATGTTTTATTCTTTCCATAAAAGGTTTAGCTTTCATGTAATCTTTTTTATTTTCTACGTTTTCTCCTGCTCTTTTGCGAGAAAGTTGCATTTCTATATCTTCATCGGAAATTTCACTACAGATAGTTCCATCTATATCTACATAAATGATCATAATTTTTTCTCACGATAATTTTTGATTGCAGCTTTTATTGCATCTTCAGCTAAAACAGAACAGTGGATTTTAACTGGCGGAAGAGACAATTCTTCAACAATATCACTATTTTTAATCTCAAGTGCTTCATCAACAGTCTTGCCTTTAACCCATTCTGTCGCAAGACTAGAACTAGCAATAGCACTACCGCAACCGAATGTTTTAAATTTAGCATCAATTATTTTATCATCTTCAACTTTTATTTGAAGTTTCATAACATCACCACACTCAGGTGCTCCAACTAAACCTGTACCCACATCTTCATCATCCTTTGGAAGACTTCCAACATTTTGTGGATTATTGTAATGATCTAATACTTCTTTACTATAAGACATTTTATTTTTTTAATTAATGGTGAACAACAAATTTTACTATGCTGTATTTAATATCATCATATTCTTTTGTTTTTTCAGATTCTTTTTTATACCTTTCTACAGCTTCAATGTTTGAAAATATAGCAGATACTCCACTTACTCTTTCGTATTGATTATCATATTCCCAAATTAAAACATATACTACATTATTATTTTCCATAATTATATCCATAAATTACGATAATATTTACCAAAAAGAAAAAGACCATTATTTAATCTTTCAATTTGTTCTTGATTAAGTTTTAAGATATCATCTTTTTTAACTTCAGAAAAAGAGAAAATCATTTCATCCATGACGTAATTCCATCTTTCTATTAGAATATCATTTTCAGTTTCTGCAAATGTAGAATCATCCTCAACTTTTAACTCATCTGGTACATCATCATTTGAAACAAGAGGAATTGACATAGTATTATCATTTTTAAATTTTACCAATGCAGGATGAATAATTTTAGATAGTTTATAATCTAAACTATAAGTATCATCTCTGTCAATTTTTACATAATCAAATCTTGTTTTTTGCCAAAACCAATTAAAAGCTTGACAGAGTGTATCATTTATTTTAGTAAAAATGTTATAAGTAGTTTCATTAATTGTTTTATTTTCAAAAGCTTTCTCAATACTATCGTAGAAAAAATTAACATAAGAACGATAGCCACATAAATAAATTTTCATTAAGCACCATCTCTGTTATATTGTTCAACTGTTCCAAGTTCTTCATACTCTAGAGGTAGATTTTTTACATTATCTCTACCTGTAATAATCATCATACCAATACCACAATTGAAAGTTGCTCTCATTTGATAACTATCTAATCCTCCTCTTTCTTGTATCCATTCAAATAGAGATTGATTAGAATAAAATCTATCAACTGATTTCCATGCAACTTCCATAGTACTCGGCAGCACACGATTTATATTATTAAATCCGCCGCCAGTAATATGCGCCATTGCTTTGACTTCAATTTTATTCTTTTTTAAATACTCTATTTTATCATTATAAAGGTAAGTTGGTTTTAATAATGAATGTATTAATTTTGAATCAGTTTCTTCATCAATTAATTTACGTATCAGACTAAAACCGTTACTATGAACACCACTACTATGCAATCCTAAAACTACATCTCCTTCTCTAATTTTATGTTTTATTTGTTTTGTTTTTATACCTACTCCAAATCCACACACATCAAAATTTTCACCAGTAAACATTCCTGGCATTTCGGCAGTTTCTCCGCCAATTAATTTTACACTTATTGATTTACATGCATTATGTATACCATTCAATATTTCTCTATAATCTGATTCATCTAATGAATTTGTCGCAAAATAATCCATAAAAAATAATGGCGTTGCTGATTCACATAACATGTCATTAACAACCATAGCTACACAATCATAACCAACACTCATCATAGGACGTTTAAATCTTTTTTTAGCTTCCTTTGCCAAAATAGTTTTAGTACCAACACCATCACAACTCATTACAAGGTCATAAAAAGTACGTCCTGGTAGTTTACATGTAGCAGCAAATTTACCTATTTGATCTGAAAATCCGCTGATATTTTTTACAAGTTCATCAGCTAATTCTGTGTTTACTCCTGAAGATTTGTAATCCATTTTTACCTAGATAAAAAAGTATTTAATATTTTGTAACCGTCTTTGCTTTTATGATATTCTTCAAAAGCACGTTCTGGATGAGGCATCAATCCAAGAACATTACCTTCATTGTTATATATACCAGCTATAGCATGTAAACTTCCATTTGGAATAGGTGGCTTATAACGCCAAGCTACTTCAAAGTTAAAATGGTCTTTGTCATTACAATAAAATTGTCCGTCTCCATGTGCAATAGGCACCGTGATATATTTCAAATGATTGTCATATAATTCCACTTCTCTACATATAAATTTTAAAGTATCATTTCTATTTAAAGTACCTGGTAATATTTTACGTTCACATAAAATTTGAAATCCATTACAAATACCTAAAATTTTTCTACCGTCTTTAGCATATTTTTCTATATCATTCATAACTGGACTTAGACTTGCTAATTTACCAGAACGTAAATAATCTCCATAACTAAATCCACCCGGTAAAACATACATGTCTAGTTTGGGAATGTTTGATTCTTTATGCCATATTGTAGTAACTTCAAACTCTTCATATGTATTTAAAAATTTTATTGTTTCTTGGTCACAGTTAGAACCAGGAAAAATTACTACTCCTACTTTAAACATATTACCTTATTAATCCAATTACACCAATAACAGGAGTTGGCATAATATTATCAAAATAAATTCCTTCTGTAGAATTATAGAAACTAACATTTCCACTCACAACTGGAAAATCTAATTTCTCACAGATGCTTTTCATTCCCTCAATAGTTTCTGAAAATTCATACATGATGTGAGACTCTTTAGGATTTCCAAAATTCAAACAATTTGTTAAAGCTATTGGTTCTGCACCAACATCTTTTAATTGATTATAAGATTCTTCAATGCAATTTTGTATTCCTTGTTTTGGATTTTGATAACAAGCATAAGGATCACTATTTGTTGTCATTGCTAAGTATTTGTCTTTATTAGTAATTTTAACAATAGCAACTGACTCTCTAATTCCTTTAACCGTATTTCCTTGAACTTGACTATCAAATTGATCCCAAACCCAATTCATATCAAAATCCATATCTATTTTTGGATGTGCTTTTTCACGATGTCTTTTTTCTTTCCAATTATTTTCTTCATACTCTAATATATTCAACGGAATATTACAACATATTTTATTATCTTTATAAACAATAAAATGCTTGTCATCAATTAATTTTCCTATTTCTACACAATCTAAATCCCATTTGTCAAATATATCAAAAACTTCCTCATTTACATTTTCATCAAGAACAAATAACATTCTCTCTTGACTTTCACTTAATAATATTTCCCAAGGTTCCATACCTTTTTCTCTCAGCGGAACTTTGTCTATGTGTATTTCAATACCTAGATTACCTTTAATTGCTATTTCTGTAGTTGAACTAGTGAGTCCTGCTGCTCCCATATCTTGTGCTGCAATAACATAACCTGTTGAAAATAGTTCTAAACTTGCTTCTAGTAAGAGTTTTTCAAAAAATGGATCACCTACTTGAACAGTAGGTCTTTTATCTTCTTCTCCACTAAAAGTTTCACTTGCCATTGTTGCACCACCAATACCATCTCTACCTGTTTTTGCACCTACATAATAAACAGTTCCTTTTTTGGCAGGTTTACTAATAAAGATTTGTTTATCAGTATAACCAACACACATTGCATTTACTAAAGGATTTCTTTCATAACAATCAGCTAAAGTTATTTTGCTACTTACTGTAGGAACACCTACACAATTGCCGTAATTACTTAATCCTCCTACAACACCTTCAATAATATTTTTTGTTTTTGTAATATTAGGAGAACCGAAATAAAGACTATTCAAATTTGCAATAGGTCTACATCCCATTGTAAATATATCTCTCATAATTCCACCAACACCAGTCGCCGCACCTTGAAAGGGTTCAATATAACTTGGGTGATTATGCGACTCCATTTTAAAAGCTACTTTATCACTCTCACCAATGTCAATAACTCCTGCATTTTCGCCAGGACCATATAAAACATTTTTATTATGAATATAAAGTTTTTTTAATAAATTTTTAGAAGATTTATAACTACAGTGTTCTGACCACATTGCATCAAAAACTGCCAACTCCGTTTGACTGGGAACTCGCCAGAGCCTTTTTTCTATAAGACGTATCTCTTCTTTAGCTAACATTATAAATCTCACAATCATACAAAAGGTCATTTACAAAAATTTCTTTTACAAAATTTTCAATACCTTCTGTACCAAGTTCATTTGCAACGTCATCATCTATATTAACATAAAAGATTTGTCCAACTTTAATCTCTTTTATTCCTGATTGTAGTTCTAACTTTTTCTGTATTACTTCTCCCTCTATGTCTTTTATTCCTTCTCTCAACTTCGTCTTTATTTCTATAAACATACTCCTCTCCTATATCTTTTCTATATGCTATATTGTCAAAACATATCTTATCAATCTCATTATACACGTTTCCTCTTGCTTTGTCAAGCATTTCTCCGAGAGCAGTTACATTTAGCACCCTACCTCCTTTGGTTTTGAATTTTTGAGCGGTCTCATCAAATTCTGTAGCAGCATGAAAAACTTGGACATCTTTATTTACATTTTCCAATCCCTTTATAATATGATCTATTTTATATTCTGTCGGGTATCCTTGAGAACATAAAGACACTGTAATCGCAGAACCTTCATAAAATTTAGGTTCTGGTAAATCTTCTAATCCGCCTTTCGCCATTGCCATAAGATAGGGAGCAAGATCGTCTTCCATTAACATCATTAATACCTGACATTCAGGATCTCCAAATCTTACATTATATTCTATTACATAAGGACCTGTTTCATTGATCATTAATCCAATATAAAGAATTCCTTTATATTTTAATCCTTCAAGTCGCATACCATTTAAAGTTGGTTTTATAATACTGTTTTCAATTATTTTTTTCATTTTGTCTGTAATTAAAGGATGTGGTGCTATCGCTCCCATACCTCCAGTATTCGGTCCTTTATCACCATCTTCCAATCTTTTATAATCTTTACAATACGGTAATACCTTGTAAGTATCTCCGTCTGACATGACAAAACAACTTGCTTCAAAACCTGATATAAAATCTTCAAATAATACTTTATTACTAGGTGACTTGTACCTATTATTAATAAAGATATGTGGAATATTGCTCCAAGCTTCTTGTTTAGATTTTGCAATTACTACTCCTTTCCCGCCACAAAGACCATCTTCTTTTATAACTACAGGATAGTATTCATTTTCTAGATTGAGAGGATCTATGCTAACAATTTTATGTGGACGATCATTCCTATATGCATCAAGATCTAATAGTGCTTGAGTCATTCCTTCTGGATTTCTTGTGTATGTCAACCATCTAGCTGTTGGTATATCCCATCTTTGCATGAACTGTTTCGCCCACAACTTGCTAGATTCTAATCTAGCAGCAAGTCTATTTGGACCTACGATGGGTGTATGAGTGAATTGATATCTATCTACAATACCATTTGCTAAAGGTGCTTCTGGTCCAACAAAGGCCAAATCTGGATAATTATTGGTAACAACGTGACCATCTTTTTCTAATTTCCATTTTATTGCGGCTTCTCTACCTCCAGAGCCTATTAAATCTATTTTCACTTTTCAATCTCTTAAAATACATTATTATCAACTACATTAACATTTTCTTTACTATAAACAGTATTAAACTCGGCATTAATAACATCAATTTCTTTTTCTTGTTTATTTCTTTCATCGTTTAACTTATGATGAAGATCAACGTCACTTAGTGCAAGAATTTCTATTGCCAATAAAGCAGCATTTTTGGAATTGTTAATCGCAACAGTAGCTACAGGAACTCCTCTTGGCATTTGAACAATAGATAATAAACTATCTAATCCTTCGGCTGTTGAGGTTCTTACTGGCACTCCGATTACCGGTAGCACAGTTAGAGCAGCAAACATACCTGGTAAATGAGCGGCTCCACCAGCGCCAGCGATGATTACTTTAAATCCATCATCAACTGCAGATTTTGCATATTTTGTCATTTTGAGTGGAGTTCTATGTGCGGATAATATTCTTTTTTCATAAGAAACATTATAATACTCAAGAGTATCACAAGCAGGTTTCATTACTTCCCAATCACTTTTACTTCCCATTACAACACTTACAACTGGATTTTCCATATTATTCTCCTTCATGATTTATAGTTTTATCATCAATAAAATATTTTTCTATCATGTCTATTTGTTCTTGATACTTAGCAATCATATCTATTTCTCCTTCTATAGCTTCTAATATATCACTATGTTCTCCAATACCCACTGGATTATTTAAATACACTTCTACATTTGTTTTGTGTTTGTCTATTTTTCCTTTAGCATGAGATACTAAAGAGTTTATAATTATCTGTCTCATTTCATCTCTCCATTAATATTTTATATAATTTATAAGGATTAAAACAAACAGTTCCTAAAGATATTCCGTTTGCACCGTGATCTAAGTATCTTTTTATATCTGTTTTATTTTCTATTCCTCCACCAGCTATTATTTCTAAGTTAGAAATGTTTAAAGATTTTAATATATCAATTATTTTAATAACATAAGGATATAAAATTTTACCAGATTGTCCACCTTTATCTGTTAAAAATGTATTACAGCAATGTATGCTTGTAAATCCAGTATTGATAAGTTTTTCTATTTCTTTTTGCTCAAAGGTGGGAGAAATTTTAACAATAACTTTTCTTTGATTTGTTAAAAACTTTTCTATACCTTGTGTGTAATTTTCAAAATGTTTGATATTTGGACAACTTAAATTTAATTCAACATCTACATCATCAGGAACTACTTCTGATAATATAGACCAATCATCAGATTCAATTGCTGCTAATGAAAGTATTTCTTTTTTATTTTTTCTATATTTTTTTAGGCCAAATTCAATTCCAGGATTTCTTAAACCTATAGAATTGTACCATGATCCATTAGAATAGCGTAAAGTTTTTAGTATCTGTTTTATTAGACCTTTACGTTTGTAAAGAGTGAAAGAACCTCTTACGCTTTTTGTATTGTTAGTATGAATGTAATTTCCGAACGGAGCCGCTATGTAAGTAGAAATCAATTCACTAGATTCATTATTAATCATATGTTTTATTTTTTATATTCTGGTAAGTCCTTGTGTTTAGTTGATGCAAATTTTTTAACATCTTTCAATGAAATTCCTTTAGCAATTTTTTTTACTTCATCAGAAGCATCTTTCATTTCACCCTTTTTATAAGCATACACCATACCCATCAATTTTTGTTGACTTTTTGATAATGCTTTTTCTAGGATAACTTCCTGAAATTCTTTGAAGCTTTTCATTCCTCTTTTTTATCCTTACCTTTATCATCTTTTTTGGCTTTGGCTAAAATAGCTTTTTGTAAAGCGGGAGGTAATTTTTTTTGCTTTGCTGTAAGTGCTTCTGTTATTTCTTCTATAAATTGTTTAAATGGTTTCATTTTCTTTCTTTTTATTAGAATTTAATTTATAATTATATTTACATCTATTTATCAATTAATTACAATAGGTATAATTTTTAATCCTATTATATCTGCAAGACCTTCGGTGTCTGAATTACTAAATGCTATAGCATTTTTATCTGCCATTACTTCTCTATACGTTTCCATAATTGTTTGTTTTACATCAACTTGTTCTAATTGACCTCTTGCTATTTTCTCTTCAATTTTTCTTTTAAGTAAATGTGGAGGTAATACTGAAATTTCACGTACTACAGAATCTAATAAAATAGAATCTTTACCATATAATACAATAACAATTTTTGTTTCAACACCTTGAATAACTTCTGCTCTACCTTCCAAAACATACATCAACTCTTCTCCACTTATCTCAGTAAGCCTGTTTTGAGGGTGAACCGCTATAGAATTATCTGCCTGCGTATTCGTAAATAATATCGAAAACGCTAATATTAAACTAAAAAACGTAAGTAATAGAAGCCGCATAGGTTTCCCAAGTTTCCTTTAAATTAGTATTAGTTAACCTTCTATTTTCTTTCCAAGTTAACTGTTGTGTGCCGTTGGTGTGACTGTACTGTCCCTTAAAAATTAAATTATCAAAATGATCATAAGAAAAACCGGTTCCTCTATGAGTTTCTTTATCATCGTTTTCTAATACATCATAGCCGTAGTTTGCCCATAATTTATATTTATGATTACGGTATTGAATCATAGTATTCCAGAATTGATATTTATACGGTCCCAATCTATATCCGTAATATTTTTGTGTTAAATCATTTGCTGTTCCATCACCAACTCGCAGTCTATCTATTTTTTCAAGTGTAAAAATAAAATCTCTCCAATAATATTCACCAGCATTATATCTATAAACATAATTTAGATCTACTAAATCATATTGTCTATCTTCTTCTTTTATTGACTTATTTAAATTGTAAAATTTAGGTGTTGGATAAAAATCTGTTGTAATACTACCTTCAATTTGACGATATCTAAAACTATTGTAATAAAATTCTAATTGATATGAATAATTAATATTTTGTGATTGTGCGTCCATTCCCCTAAAGTTTTGAGTATAATCTTCTTTTGGACGTAAATCACTATTTCTACCTATCAAATATTCTAATTCAAAACATGCTCTACCAATATGCATTCTACCGAAAAAAGAATGACCGTCAATTGACGTTAGAAGTTGTCTTGTGTTTTGCCATACCATATTTGTTGGATAATATTGCAAAACAAAAGGTCTTTCAGGTGCAAATTTAGTATCACTCCAAAATCCAAAAGGTACACTTAATCTACCAATTCTATATCCTACTCCATAATCTCTTTTATTAAAGTCCGCTTGTACAAAAGAATAATTAAAATCTAATTGTCTATCATCATCATACGCTGATTCATAAACAAATAAACTATTCCATTTTAAAATCTTTGTTAAATTTACATTTAATTGTAAGCCTAATTCAACATTAGCATGATTTTCTGGTAATTCATTTTCTGTTGTTTCAACATAACTTGTTGTAAGCCATGAACGTGTGCTTAAACGTAAGTCTGCGTTTGCTATTCCGTATACTAAACAGAATATTAGCGTAAGAACTATTTTTTTCATTTGGAGGTTTTGGGAGTTATCTTAGTTATTTTTGAATAGACATCTGAGATGCTAAAAGTATTCGTGTCAACACTTTTTTCTACTGAAGTTAGATTACTAGAGACTTTTAAGATTTGTTCATCAATTGTAACCAAAGTTTCTTTTACTGAATCTACATTACCTTGCATTACAAATAATTGTTTTTCAGTATCTCTATTTTGATCTGTTAAAGTAGTTACTTGAGTTTTTAATAATGGCACGGAATCAAGTTTGGTTTGCATCTCATACAAAGAGTTCCATACAGAACCTAAACCTCCGGCAAATACTACACCAAGTATTGCACCAACATATTTGGAAACATTAGATTTTTTTACCGTATTATGATCTAAATCTTCAATTTTTTCATGTATATGGTCTAATAATTTTTCATGATGACCTTTCTCACGGTCTATTATTTCACCAACTTTAGGAAGAACACTCTTATAAAGGTAAGATTCAAATTCACGAACTAAATAATCGCTATCTGTTGATTTTCTTGTTAATTCTAATACTTCTTTTTCAAATGATTTTAAACGAATATCCAGGTCGTTTTGCTTTTCTATTATTTTAACTTCATGTTTAGCTAACCACTCATAAAATTGTTCTCTTGTGAAATCAGACATTTTTTATAATGGGTAAAAAATTAAAGAAATTAAATCTTTTAATTATTTATATGTTTGAGTTTTTTCTAAAAACTCAGTAATAATATTAACAATAAAATCATTTATTTTCATATCTTTCTCATGTGCTTCTGTAGCCAAAAACATGAATGTTTCCTTACTGATATCAATAGTTATTTTTTTCTGAAATTCATCATCAACTGTTTGAAAAACATTTTCATTTTTTTCTAGATATTCAATTGAAGAATCAAAATCACTATCTTTATTAATATCCATTAATATATTTTTAATGTCTCTCAATTCTTGTGCGGTATTCATTACATTCCTATTTTTAAGTCCATTGATATCATTTCCATATAATCAGATAATATATCTTTATGAATAGGAAATTTTTTTCCATTTTCTTCTACCATCACATACATCTCATCTATCTCATCTTCTTGATCTTCATCATCTTCATTTAAAAACTCTATTTCTATTTCGTTACCTAGCATTTCCATTACATCATTTTCATTTACTTGCGAAAGTGATAGTTGCATTTCTACTACTGCTCCATTTTGATAGGTTACACTTTCTTTCATTACAGAGCCATCAAACTCACCTTCCCATTTTAAAGGCACTGAAGATTTTGTCATGTTTTTTATTTTACTATTCATATATTATTCTGTAGAATTTTTATAGTTATTAAAAATATGCATCACATAAGAAGGATTCATAATTCCAAAATTATCAATATTTTGAACTGACATTTTATTATTTTTATTATTTTTTAATATCATGTTCTCTGAATAAGTAAAACATTCTTTATCTATTACAATATTTACAATTGCATCTTCTTCATCACCAAAGCAGGTATTTAAATTGACATTTACATCGTTATCGTATATAATAATAGGTTTCATAAACTCCTTTTATTGAAAAGTTTTCAAATATATTTATGAGATAGTCTAACATATCTTTACAAAAAAATCAAGTTTTTTATTCAGCATAAATATAGATGACAAATAATTTAAACAGTTTAGGAGATATATGTCAGCACCATCTTTAATAGATGCGGGAAACGGAGATTTAGATAATAATTTCTCACAAGTAAATAGATTTGAGATGGTTTTTAGTGTTTTGCCGAATGTAACTTATACTTTAAATGAAGTAAATTTACCGGGCATATCAATGAATAATCCGATAGTTCCTACAGTTTTAAATAATACCTTTCAGGCAGCAGACTCTGCTACTTTTGATCAATTAAATATAAGTTTTTTGGTTCAAGAAAATTTTGCAAATTACTTTGAACTACATGATTGGATGAGAGCAATTTCTTTTCCAGAAAGTTTTGAAGATAGAAAAAACTTAGTAAGATTTGAAGGGGATAATAGTTATGGATTTTTAACAATTAACAATAGTTATAATAAACCTTTATATAGATTTCATTTTTATAATATCATACCAAATACATTAACTGGTTTAAATCTTGTTTCAGCAGATGCAATTGAATTGATGGCTTCGGCTAATTTTAATTATACAATATTTCGTAGGGAAGTTGTAAAATCGTAATTTTAATTTTGAGGTGAATATGATTAATCATGAGCTTATTTCTGAAGAATGGAATAAAGACTATCCAAAATATGCAGACCTTGCAAAAAATCTTTCAAACCTAGATCAAATAACACTAAAAGTAGAAAATAATTATAATAAGTATTGGGATTATTACTATAAGGCTTGTGGTGAACTTTATCGTTTAGAAAACAAGTTAGAAGAAATAGAAAAAATTCTTAAACTTTATTATTCTAAGAAACCACTGTCTGATGAAAATGTACAAAGATATAACTTAGAGGCCCTTCAAATATCTTATACTAAACAAGAAGTGGATATGATGGTACGTTCTGACCCGAGAATTTGTGAGATGAAAAGTCAAATTAAATTGAAAGAGTTAGTGGTTGAAAGAATTAAAGGATGTATTAAATTTATTACGGATTGGAAATGGAATCATAGCAAGTTTATAGAATTATATAAAATAAAGAATGGAATTATTTGAATGGACAATATAACAATAAATTTTTTTGATAATAGCAATTGTAAATTGAATTGTGATTATGGAATTTTACATGAGTTAAGCGATGTATTTTCTTATTTTATTCCAAGTGCAAAATATCATCCTAAATTTAAGGCTAAAAAATGGGACGGTAAGATTCGTTTAGTTGATTTAAGAAGAAAAACAATACCATATGGTTTAATACATCGTCTTAAAAATTATTGCAAATATAAAGGTTATCAATTTAATTGTGATTTTAGTTTAGAGTTAAATGATTTTTCAGAAGAAGAAGCATTAAATTTTATTAATGAATTACAAATGCCTTTCGATATAAGAGATTATCAATTAGAAGCATTTATATATGCTGTACAAAAACAAAGATCAATATTAGTATCTCCAACAGGAAGCGGTAAGTCTGCAATAATTTATTTACTTATGAGATTATTTTATCAATTAGACCGTAAGGTTTTAATGATTGTTCCTACAGTAAATCTTGTAACACAAATGAAACAAGATTTTGAAGATTACTCAGGTAATATTGAAAGTATGCCAGTTCAAGAAGTATATGCAGGTAAAACTAAAGAACTTTCTTCACCAATTATGATTTCAACTTGGCAAAGCCTACAAAATCTTGATAAAAGCTGGTTTTCTCAATTTGATACAGTTGTTGTTGATGAGACTCACTTGGCTACCGGAAATACTCTTCAAAAAATCCTAAACAACTGTATTAATGCAGATTTTCGTGTTGGACTTACCGGAACTTTAACCGGAGAAAAAATACATGAGATGTTATTGATCGGCGCAATTGGTGAACCAAAGAAGATCATTACTACTAGTGAACTTATCGAGAGTGAGATGTTAAGTGATTTAAAAGTTAAGTGCTTGATATTAAATCACATTGACTCTCCTTCTAAAATGAACTATCAGGAAGAAATATCTTATTTAATAACACATAAAAAAAGAAATGATTTTATTATTAATTTAGCAAAAAAATTAGAAGGAAATACTTTAGTATTATTTAATTACGTTGAAAATCACGGAATTAAATTATTTGAACAGATGGAAAAAGAAGTTTTTGATAAAAATTTATTTTTCATGAGCGGAGAAACAAAAGCCGAATTAAGAGAAAACATAAGACAGCATGTAAGAAATAATCATTCCGATAATATTATTTTTGCAAGCAGTGGAGTTTTCTCTACAGGTGTTAATATACCCGCTTTACATAATGTTATATTTTCTTCACCAACTAAATCTAAAATTCGTGTTTTGCAATCTGTTGGAAGAATTTTAAGAAAACACGATTCAAAAGAAACCGCAACCGTCTATGACATAGCGGATAAAATTTATAAAAATAAAAAAAACTATGTGTTTTCTCATTTTGAAGAAAGATATAAGTATTACATTGAAGAAGATTTTAATGTTAAATATTATGAAATTAAAATTTAAGCTTGACTTTTTATATAAAATGCTGTATCATATACTTATTCTTAATCAATATGAATAACACAATAAGGAGAATTTTATATGGCAAAGGCTAATTTTGTAGACAAAGCTAAATTTTACCAACATCTAGCTAATAGATATAATACTGTTTTAAAAATAAAAGAAAGACAAAAAAAATATTATCATTTGATCAGTGTGGCAAATGGTGATGATATAAGGAAAAGTGAATTGAATTTTAAAGTAAAAAATATGCTTCATAGAATTCCGATTGATGATTTTATCGGAAGTTGTATATTAAAAATTTGTCAAAATCTTATTAGAAAAAAAGGATTTATTGAATTTAGTCAGACACATGCAGAGGATATGATAGGAGATGCAATAGAAAACTGTATTCTTTATATATCATCATTTGACCCAAGAAAATCTTCTGAACCATTTTCTTATTTTACTCAAGTTGCAACATGGGCTTTTGTACGAAGAATTGAAAAAGAAAAAAGAGAAATTTATTTTAAATTAAGATCTTTACATAATATGGATGGATTAACAGATAGTTCTTTTCAATCAGATCATGATGATACATATGACGGTAAAATAATGAGTGATGATTGGCTTATTCACACACGCAATTATGTAAATGAATATGAAGATAAAATGGAAAAGAAAAGAAATAAACAAAGAAAGAAAAAAGAAAATAAAAACTTAGTAAGTTTACTTGAGTTAGAGAGCACCAATGAATGATTGGATAGCATTGATTACAGATCAACATTTTGGTGTAAGAAATAATTCACAAGTGTTTCTTGATTATTATTTTAAATTTTATGACAATGTGTTTTTTCCTAAACTTGAAGAATATAATATTTCAGAAATTATAGACCTTGGAGATACTTTTGATAAAAGAAAATCTATTGATTTTAATATATTAGATCAAGTAAAAAATAGATATTTTAAAAAGTTATTGGATAGAGAAAAAACTGTTCATAGCATTGTTGGTAATCACACAGCATATTATAAAAATACTAATCGTGTTAATACATTAAATTTATTATTAAAAGATTTTGAAAACATTGTGATTTATGAAGATCCTGAAGTTACAAGAATTAATGAAAAAGATATTTTATTAATGCCTTGGATTAACGAAGAAAATAAAGATATTGCTTTTGATTTATTACAAGAAAAACATGAATATTGTTTTGGCCATTTAGAAATAAATGGATTTGAGATGTATTCTGGATTAATACATCATAATGGTGATTACGATAGTCAGCTTTTTTATAACGTAGAAAATGTTTTTTCCGGTCATTTTCATCATCGTAGTAAAAAAGGAAATATTATGTATTTGGGAAATCCTTATCAATTAACATGGGGTGATTATGGAGATGTAAGAGGATTTCATATGTTAAACTTTAAAACAGGTGAATTGAGGTTTATTGAAAATCCTTATAATATGTTTCATACTATTAATTATAATGATAAGACCGTTTTAAGTGAGACAGAACAATATAAAGATTCTTACGTTAAAGTAATAAACAAGAAAAAAGGAAGTTCTACAAGATTTGAAACCTTTATAAAAAATCTTTTAAAATCAAATCCTATTGACGTAATCATTATTGAAAACGAAAATGTATTTGAAAGTATACATGAAGATGAAAATTTTGAAGAAGAGAATACTACCGAATTATGTAGAAGTACAGTTCGTAAATTTGTAGAAGAAAATGAGATATCTAATGGTGTAAAAATAGAAGATAAATTACTAAATTTATTACATAAAGCAGAGAGTGAAGAAGTATGAAAGCAAATTCAGATCCTCCTAAAACTACAAGGGTAGGACCGAGGGCTATTTCATCCAGCAATCCTCAAACTAAAAGACAACTAGAACATCAAAAAGCAAGAGAACAGCAGAAAAAAAATACAACTATTATACCCGTACAATCAATTACTAAAGAGGTTACACGTTTTTTATCTGATGATAAAAGAGCAGCAAGATATGTTAAGGGAATGGGTATTAAAAAAATCGAAATTAATCGTAAAACAAATGCTATTGAATTTGAACTTGAAGAAGAATTTAATCATATATTATCTACAATATGTTCTTGGAAAAAAATAAAGCCTGAAGAATATTTAAGTCAACTATTAACAGAATATTTCTTGAGTTTAAAACATAAAAAATGAATTTATTGAAAGGAGATTAGATGAGAATTGAAGAAGACATTAAATTAGACTTTAAAGATGTTTTGTTTAAACCTAAACGATCTACTTTAACAAGCAGGCGTGATGTAGACTTAACTAGAACATTTAAGTTTGCTAATAGTGGTAAAGAATGGACAGGCATTCCTATTATGGCTAGTAATATGGATGGTGTTGGAACTTTTGAGATGGCTAAAATTTTACAAGAATATAAAATGATAACCGTAATGAGTAAACACTATTCATTAGATGATTGGCATGATGCAATGAAAAGTGGAATAGATCCAAATTATTTGAGTGTGTGTACAGGAACTGGAATAATTTGGGATGAGCTTTCTTCAGATTATATTACAATGCAAGATGTTCTCAAATCTTATTCCGCTATTCAATTTATTTGTGTAGACGTTGCAAATGGATATCACGAAAATTATAGTAACTTTGTTGCTAAACTTAGAAAAGATTATCCCGATAAAATAATTATTGCCGGTAATGTTATTACAAGTGAAATGACGGAAGAGTTAATTATAAATGGTGCAGATATTGTTAAATGCGGAATAGGTCCTGGAAGTGTATGTACAACAAGACTTGTAACAGGTGTTGGTGTTCCTCAGTTGTCAGGTATTATAGAATGTGCTGATGCGGCTAATGGAGTAGGTGGACATATTATTGCTGACGGTGGATGCATTTATCCTGGTGATGTTGCAAAAGCATTTGGCGCTGGTGCTCATTTTGTTATGCTTGGTGGAATGTTAGCCGGTCATGATGAAGGTGGAGGTGCGATTACTGAAAAGGCATATCCTAAAGAAGAATTTGATATTAGAGAAGATGGAGTTGTTATTGATGGAGTTCAATGGGAAAGAAAAAGATTTATTGAATTTTATGGAATGAGTTCAGACGTTGCTATGTCAAAACATGGAAGTAGAAAAGATGGCTATAGAGGTGCTGAAGGTAGACTAGTAAAGCTACCGTATAGAGGTTCTGTTAAAAATGCAATAACGGAAATATTAGGAGGAGTAAGAAGCGCAGCAACTTATATCGGTGCACAAAGAATTAAAGATATGCCAAAATGTGCTACGTTTGTTAGAGTTTTACAACAATATAATAATGAATACAAATAAATAAAAAAAGACTTGACATTTTGATAAAGTTATGATATAATTGAATTGTTTTGAAAAATTAATATTTTAATTTACCGGTGATATAATATGCAAATTACTTTTGAATCTGTTAGATTTCAAAATTTTCTTTCATTTGGCACAACTCCGACAGAAATAAATTTAACCTCACAAAAATCTACCTTAGTTACTGGAACAAATTTCTCTGGTAAATCCTCCGCAGTATTAGATACTATTACATTTGCACTTTTTGGAAAAGCGTTTAGACAAATTAATAAACCTCAACTTATTAATATGTATAACGGAAAAGAGTGTTTAGTAGAATTATACTTCAACAAAAATAATGTAAAATACTTAATAAGAAGAGGATTAAAACCTAATATTTTTGAGATTTTTAGAGATGGAAATAAATTAGATATAGATGCTTCAGCAAAAGATCAACAAGTAGAATTTGAAAAAAATATATTAAACTTTACATATCAAACATTTCAACAAATTGTTGTTCTGGGTTCTGCTAATTATATTCCTTTTATGAGATTGAAACCTAATGAGAGAAGACTAGTTGTGGATGACATTTTAAATTTACATGTGTTTACTAAAATGTCCGAAAAACTTAAAACAGAAATAGCGGAAACAAAATCAGAATTACAAACCACAACTAACCAATTATTTTTAAAAGAAGAATTTCTAAGTTCTAAAAAAGAACATTTAGAAGCACTCTCTAATGTAAATGTTTCAACAGTTGATGAGAGTTTGATCAAAGAAATACAAAATGAGAATAATAAGTTAGAATTAGAAATTAATGAAAAAGAATTAGAGTTGAAATCTCTTACTATTGAAGAAGAATACAATATTTCTGATATTGATAAAGAATTAAATAAGTATGAAAAAGTAAAAAATAAAATTATGTTTGGTGTTGAGACACAAAAAAAGACATATGATTTTTTCTTAGAACATTCCAATTGTCCAACTTGTCATCAAAAGATTGAAGAAGATTTTAGAAAAAATCAAATTGAATCTATAAAGGAAAAGATACTAGAAAAAAAAGAAGGTGTTCAACAGTTAATTGAAAAAATATCAGAGTTTAAGAAAACTAAAGATGAATATCTTTTATCAAATAAAAATATAGTTCTAAACAAGAAAAGACAAACTGAATTAACAAATTCAATTTTTTCATTAGAAAATAAAATAGAAACAAATCATGAAAAGATTTCTATATTAAGAAATCCTAGCACACTTGATGTAGAGAAAATAACTAAAACTAAAAATGAAATTTCTGATATTGAAAATACAATTAAAGAATTGAAATGTAATGAATCATACTATAATGAAGAAACTGAGATACAAAAAAATTGTTCTATTTTATTAAAGGATTCAGGAATAAAAGCTACAATAATGAATAAGTATCTGAAACTATTAAATCAAAATATGGAGATTTATTTAAAAAGATTTGGTTTGAAATTGAATTTTGAATTGCAAAATTCTTTTGATGAAAAAATAACAAATTTTTCCGGTCATGAATTTTCTTATTTTTCTTTAAGTGAAGGAGAAAAACTTAGAGTTGATTTAGCTATGATGTTTTCTTGGAGAAACCTTGCTTCTAAAAGAGCAAAAATGAAAACAAACTTATTAATTTTAGATGAGGTTATGGATGGTGCAGCCGATGCTTTTCTACAACAAGAGTTAATTGATCTTTTAAATGATATGACTTTTACAAACTTTTTTGTTATATCTCATCGCACAGATGGATTACAAGATAAGTTTGATAGAAATCTTCACGTAGAAAGAAACACTGGATTTTCAATTATTAAGGAACATTTATTATGATTCTTCAATCTGATTTTGATATTGGGTTTGAAATAGAGGGTTTTGCTTTAGAATCAAATTATAAAAGAATTAAAAAAATCTCAGAGGAGTATGGTTTATATTTTATGACTGGTGATTGTAGTATGCATGAAGATGAAAATATTAAAGAATTGGCCTACACTGAATATAATGGAGAAGAATATTGTGAAACTATTGTTCCTTTTGAAATTAACACTAATCCTATTCAAGTAACACCTTTAAATATTTTAAAAGTATATCAGTATTTTAAAAACTTATACTTAGAAGGAATTATAACAAACGATACATGTGCCTTACATGCACATATTAAATTAAAAAATGAAAAATTAAAAAGTGAAAGTTCATTTTATAAATCTGCAATGGCAATGGCATATCTTGTGGAAACAAGGAATTATAAAAACTTTATGTATTTTGAAAATGAAGAAATGTATCATAAAGGATGGTCTTCTTTAAATAGTACACTTAAACAATATGAAATATTAAACAATTCTATAGGACAAGACAACTTTAGTTATATTACAAAAGGAGAGAAAAGAGGTTTGTTCTGGGTTCATCCACTAGGAACTATTGAATGGAGAGGACCAAGAAGAATATTTAACAATAATCCGGTTGCTTTTTTAAATAAAAAAGTTCATCAATATGAGTTGAAACTATATAGGCTAGTTAGATTTATATTTAATATTATTCCAGTATTACAAAATGCATATAATGGTAAAAATATTAAATACAATAGAGATTCTTTTTATTGGAAATTGTATAACTTAATGGCAACAAATGAAATTTAAATTAGTTACTGAAAAAGATAATTTAGAATATTTAAAACAAGTTTCAAAACCTTTTGATTTTAATAGTTATACTAATGAAGAAATTAAAAAGATTGAAAATAATATAACAAATTATGTTTTTGAACAACAAGCATTTGGAGTAGCAGGAGTACAATTATCCTTTCCTTATCGTGTATTTGGTGTGTATGTAGATGAAGGAGACTTTAGAGTTATGTTTAATCCTAGCTTATTAAAAATTTTAGATGATACAAATGTAAATGAAATGGAAGGTTGTTTAAGTTTTCCAGAATTATTCCTAAATATAGGAAGATCAAAAAGAATTCTTATAGAGTATCATGACTTAGAAAATAAACTAAATACAACAGAATTATCAGATTACTACGCAAGAGGGTTTTTGCATGAATTAGATCATTTGAATGGTACTGTATTTATAGATTATGTAGGAAAACTTTCTTTAAAATTGGCTAGAAAAAAAGTAGTCAAGTATAATAAGAGAAAATCTTTCAACAGAGGAATAAATTAAAATGGCTTATACAGCAGAATTTTTAGCAGCAGTAGCTGAAAAACCAAAGCATCTATCACCAAATGATAAAGCTAGAGTATTTGCAGGTAAAGGTGGATGGTATCTTAGGGACCTTACTACTGGTAATGCTCCTGAATTAATTATGTCAATTCCAGGACTATCTGACATTTTGGATAGGGGAACAGATGGTAATCAATTAGCTGATAGTGTTAAAAAGCAATTAATGGTTCAACCTACAGATGTTGGATTTAACAGGAGAAGTAGAAGAAGATATAGTATTATAGTTGGCTTACATGAGCAGATTAAAGCGGTTGGTGCAGATGTTGTTCTCGAATTAGATATAAATGGTACAAGTACAGCCGGTGGTAAAGTTGGTACAACAGCACAAAATGTAGCTGGTGGTGATATTAAATCTCAACTAACAGTAGGCACTAAATTAGAATGTACAATTGCAGATGGTGCAACGGTAGGTAAACTTGAATTTCCATTGCCTTTATTAACTGTTGATCCAGGAAAGTTGATTATTCAATTAGCCGCTAGTGCTTCTATTGGAGCGAAATCTGGTTCAGACCTTGGTAATTTACAAGATTCAGAAGGTCTTACTCAGGGACAATCTATAGCACATGCCGTAATTAATGGTACTGAAGTTACAATTATACCTTAATAATTTATAATTAAAAACAATGCCTTTCTTTATGGAAGGCATTCTTATATTCTTTAAAAGGAGAATTATTAGAAATGCGTGATAAAGCATATCGTAAACAACAAGAAGTGAAAAAATCTTATAAAAAATTTGTTACTGAAATGAAACAAGAAAAGTTTAAAGAACCATCAAAGAAAAGAAATAATAAAATTAATCTTGATAAAATTGATTATAATAATTTATCAGAAGAAGATATTTCAGAACTAGAAGAAATGGTAGATAAAGAACAATCATGACTCTTGAACAAATTAGAAAACTAAATTTAGAAAGTCCAAATACTCTTAATTTAGAACAAAATCTAATTAATCAGTTAAGAGTTGAAACAGATAATTTATTAGATGTTTTTTTAAAAAAATATAAAGGACAATTTAATGGCCCAGTGAATTCAAATATTATTCGTGATAGTAATATATTAAGACAAGACGTTCTTTCTATGCTTCAAGAAAAATGTGCATTAATGATAAATTTGTTTGATAAAGATTATAACACTTTTATAAATAAACATGGATGGTTTGAAAATTTATCTGCAGGAATTAGACATAAAGTTACTAAAGATGAATTAGCATATGAATTATGTGAAGTTATTAGAAAGATTTATTATGTTTATATGGAAGACAAGCTTCCTAAAAAATATAAAATAGATATTACAGAAAAATATTTACTTAAAGAATAATATGTCTCAAAGAATTAATACAACTGATTTGATCCTCACAACACCACAATGGTCTGCATACTGTGCTTCTGAAAAAGGAGTAAAGAAAAAATCTTTTCCCGATTTTGTAGTAGATAAAAGAGAAATCGTAATAGATCCAGTGTCAAAGAAAAAGTTCTATAAATGTAGAATGGTTTCGGATAATGAAATTTATAAAGAAGTTAAAAACTTATTGATGTGAGAACTACATGATATTTAAAAGAAAAGGTAATTTAACTTACTGTTTTGATAATGAAGAAGAATTTAAAAATTATTGTGCGGAAAATACAACGGTAAATATAAAAATGTTTTCGGATTTCGAAATATCAAAATATAATAAAAGAACTAGAAGATTTGACAAAGTAAAATCTAGTAAACTTTGAATAATATTAATATATTAGAAAAAAATCACTCCAAATAAAAAAATCTCCTTGACTTTTCTATTCAAGTCTGATACAATAATATTAAGTAAAATATTGATCAAATTTTAGGGAGCATCATATGGAAATATACAGTGAAAGTCTTGCAAAACTTTTTGCTACAGAAAATATTTCTGTAGAAATAAAGAAAATAACAACCGCATTTTTTGATGTCAAAAATAGAAGAATGGCTTTTCCTCTTTGGATATTGGATCTTCCAGTTGCTTCTAGAGAACTCCTCATGTTGCATGAAGCATCTCACGCACTTCACACACCAGAATTTGGAACTCATGAAAAAGCTAAAGAATATGAACAAGTTTTTAGAACAATTCTAAATGTGTTAGAAGATAAAAGAATTGAAGATTTGATGAAAGACAAGTATCCAGGCGCTAAAGCTACTTTCATCCGTGGGTTTTTTGAATTGGTAAACAAAAATTTTTTTGGTATTAGTTTTTATGAAAATATAGAAGATTTTAATCTTATTGATAAAATGAATTTATATTTTAAGGGTGACTATTATTTTGATTGTGAATTTTCAGAAGAAGAACAGTACTGGGTAGATCGTGCATGTAATAATTCTTCTTTTGAAGAAGTGTATCAGAATGCTGAAGAATTATATGAATATCTTAAAGAAAAATATTCTAAAGAAGTTTTAGAAAATGTAAAATATGACCTAGACGATTTTTCTCTTAATGATTCAGGTGAATATGTTGATGGTGCAAGTAAAACTATGGATGAGTTGAGAGAATTATTATCTAAAGAAGATTTTGAAAAGTTGGAAGAAGCATTAAATGATAATGACGATCAAAAAGCGGCCAATATAATTAAAGAAAAATTAGAAGATGATAATTTAGATTTTGCTGAAAATAACTCAGCAAAAACAGATACTAATTGGGAACAAAGTCAGCAAAATTTTTCTTCAAAAAAAGAAGACGATACTAGATTTAATGGTTATAGAAAAGAACCAATAAATGTTTCTATGCCGAGACTTGTTAACAGTAATGATTATATTATTAATAATGCATTAATTACGAAGACTATTAATGATGATAAAATTTTCTTATCAGATATTAAAAAATCTTCATACGAATCTTTTATGAAAGAACATAAAGATTCTATGCGACCAATTATGAATCATATGCTCAAAGAATTTTATCGCAAACAAGCGGCAGAAGATTTTCGTAGAGCAAAACAATCTAAGACGGGAAATTTAAATTTAAATAAACTACCTCATTACAAATATAACACAGATGTGTTTTTAAATAAAACTGTAATAAATGACCAAAAAAATCATGGGTTTGTGCTTTTAGTAGATTGGTCAGGTTCAATGAACTATATCATGACAAGTGCAATTCTTCAACTTATTAATAATGTCACCTTTTGTAAGAATATAGATGTTCCTTTTGTAGCTTATGCATTTTCTTCAGAAGCAAGCAAAAGTGATGATATTGGACATAATGTAGTTTTTCATGGAGTAGAAAAAGGAGATCTTAGAATAAGTTCACAATTAAAATTACTTGAATTATTTGATTCGGAAAAAAATAATTATGAAGAACAATTAAAAAATTTATATTACCTCGCTTTTTGCTTTTTGAATAATCAATTTACTAGCAGAGAACATTATCATTCTTTTGCGGAAGAATATCTTGATGAAAATAAAAATTTAAAAATAAACACTAAGGATACATATAGAAATTATTGGATAAAACATGGATATGAAAATATGTGTGTTTTGAGTGATATTTTTAATTTAGGTTCTACACCATTAAACGATAGTTTATTATTAATGAATCATGTTATTCCAAAACAAAAGCAAAAGATGAATGTTGATATCATGAATTTTATTGTTATTACAGATGGTGATAGTGATCATCCTCAAACACCCGCATTACAAAATGATGTGAATACGATAAAAATTCTTGATACAACAACTTCGGATTGGGGTGACGCTAATGATAAATGGGTTTCTAATTCAGACCGCTCATCTGATCTAGGAAGTTCTTATAAAAATGGTAAAATTTTTATTAAGTCAATGTATAGTAATAAAATATACAGTATCTCATCAATGTACGATGAAGATCTTGATAGAGGAATTAGAATTTCTAGATGTAGAACAAGAACTCTCGCTCACATATTAAAACAGGAAACAGATGCTAATGTTGTAAGTATAGAATTAGTAAATTATAATACTAATGGACTAAGAAGAGTATTGGCTAATTCTTATGGTATATGTGATTATGATCGAACAGAAGAAATAGTAAATGATTATAAAAAGAACGGATTTGCAAACATAAATGGTACCGGATATGATAGTATATTCATTGTTAATACAAGTGTGATTTGTGACTACAACAATGATAATAGTTACTTAAATGCAAATAATTTAACAGAAGATAAAAATTATCTAGATGATTTATCAGTAAATAAAAAAGGAGTTATTACTACAAAACAACTTACAAATGCTCTTGGCAAAAATGTCTCACAAAAAAATAAAAGGAGATTTTTAGCAACACGCATTGTTGATATTGTCTCAGAAAAACAAAAAATTTCAACTTGACATTTTAAATTTTTCTGCTATACTGTATAAAGTGACTTACATTATTCTTTTAAATTAAAGGAGTTTATTATGAATTCAGTTCGTGAAATTGAACATATTCGTGAATATTTAAATAAAGAAATAGTAACACGCAAAGAAATTGTACAAGCTGCAAAAGAACTTGGTATTAAACATGGTCCTGTTTTAAGGAAATCTGAAAAAATTTCTCATGGAGTTTATAATTTAGGAGTAAAAAATAATTCTCTTCCAACACCCGCTCCCAAAAAAGTAGTTCAATTTCCAGAACAAAATAAAGTTGAAAATAAAGTATCAGAGAATAAAGGATATGTTCCAGATAAAGATCCTTGTTTTGTTCCTTTCGGTGACTTTTCAATTATAGATTCAGTAGTATCCTCAAAAAAGTTCATGCCTTTAGTTATCACTGGTGATTCAGGAAATGGTAAAACTAAAATGGTGGAACAAGCCTGTGCTAAAAATAAAAGAAACTTTTATCGTATGAATATTACCGTAGAAACTGATGAAATGGATATTCTTGGTCACTACAACTTAATTAATGGAGAAACTAGATGGGAAGATTCACCTCTAGTAGAAGCAGCAAAAACAGGTGGTGTAGTTTTACTTGATGAAATATTTGCTGGAAATCCAGCACGTATGTTAGCCTTACAAGGTATTCTTGAAGGAAAACCGTTTCTAATTAAAAAAACAGGCGAAAGAATTATTCCAAAACAAGGATTTAATATTATCGCTACCGATAATACAAAAGGTAATGGTTCTGATTCTGGACGTTATATTGGTACAAATATTCAGAATACTGCATTTCTTGAAAGATTTGTCATGTGTATTGAACATGATTATCCTACAAAGATTAAAGAAATTAAAATGCTAGAGAAATATGTAGAAGAATATTCAATAGAATTAGAAGATGAAAAGTATATTGAAAAATTAGCACAATGGGCAGAAGTTACAAGAAAGTCTTATAAAGATGGTGCTATTGATGAGCAGATAACAACTCGCAGATTGTTTCACATTATGGATATTTTTTCCTTATTAAAAGATAAAGAGAAGGCTATTTTGTACGCAATTTCACGTTTTGATGAAGAAGTGAAAGATTCTTTTCTATCTCTGTATAAGAAAATTGATGAGACTATAATTGACCCAAATCATCAACCAATACAAAAATATAATTTTGAAAATATATCGGAAGTAGTAGATCGTGTAATAGAATTAAATCATTCAAAATTAGGAGAATTGGTTTTTGTAAAGGGAGTAAACAACGAATTTAATAATTGGTTGTCAGATTTTCCAGAAATACATGAAGCAGATATACAATGGAAAAGTAAAGAATTATCAGCAGAAGATATAGAATTTTATGAAAACTGGATTGCTGAGAAATTTGAAGAATTTATATTAAAAGAAAAATCTAACGCATATAAAAAAGGTATGAACTTTTAATTTTATACTAGCTAAATAGTAGGGTAAAACTGAAGTGTAGTGACTTTCCCTACTATTTTATTTTAATTTTATTAGGAGTATATTAATGGCAGAAGAAGTTAATGGTATGAAAACGCAACTAGAACCTAAAGATTTTGAAGGTAAATCTTTAATGGTTTGTATGCCTTGTTATGGTGGAATGATGGTAGCTGAAACTGCATCTCGCCTTATTGATCTCAATACATTATGTTCTTATTTCGGAATTAAACTTCAATGTAAATTTATTATGAATGAAAGTTTAATTCAAAGAGCAAGAAACTACCTTACTCATTATTTTGAAATCTCTGAATTTTCACACATGGTATTCATTGATGCTGATATCGTGTTTGACCCTAGAGATGTTTTGCACTTATTGCATTTGTCTGATGATGAGCATGAAATTATTGGAGGACTTTATCCTAAAAAACATATTCTTTGGCCGAGAGTTAAAGCCGCAGCGGGAATTGATGGATTTTTAGATGACCCAAATAAACTATCTGAGTTTGGTGGAGACTTTGTTTTTAATCCAGCACAACGTGGTGAAATTCAAATTTTTAAACCTGTTGAAGTTTTAGAAATTGGTACTGGATTTATGATGATAAGTAAATCTGCACTAGAAACATATCGTGATAATTATCCAAATTATGAATACAGACCGGATCATAATCATTCAAAAGATTTTAATGGTTCTAAAAATATCACAGCATATTTTCATGTAGACTTTGATAGACCTGAAACAACCGGCGGAGAGACAAATCGTCTTCTGTCAGAAGATTATTTCTTTTGTCAAATGTCAAGAAAAGCTGGAACTAAAATTTGGGCATGTCCTTGGATGCAACTTTCTCATGTGGGAACATATGTATATCGTGGATCTGTACAAGCGTTGGCAGCAATGGAGCAAGTTCAATCTAGAACTCAGAGTATGAAAATTCCTACTGCAGAAGAACTTCAAATTGATATCAAAGAATAACTTTACATTTTAGACAATATATGATATAATGATTATTATCATTCAACCTCATGAATTGCTAGGAAAATTTAAGAATGAACCTGCGAAAATTGATAGAATGTATAATTTAGGAATAGATTACGCTACAAATACATTAGATTGTGTGTTTGAAGATGAATGCGTAACCGTGTTTAATTTTAAAGATTATGGGATTATAATAGACAATCGGTGGAATACCTATGAAATTTCTAAAGGTATGGCTGGTATTTTAATTGAAATCGTGACCACTAAGGAGTAATCGTTATGAAGCTTTCAAAATCTGATTTATTACTATTAAATAATTTTGCATCCATTAATGAATCAATTCATTTTTATGAAGGAGCATTACAAAGTACAGTAGCAAATTCTAGAAATCATTTTGCTTTTGCTACTTTTGAAGAAGAGTTTCCAAAAGAGTTTTGTATATTTGATTTAAATCATTTTATTTCAGTATACTCTCTAGTAAATTCAACAGGTGATACTGTTTTAGAATTTCCAGAGGATAAACAACATCTAGTGATCAAGTCAGATAAAACAAGTCAAGATATTCGTTTTTGTGATCCTAACATTATAGAAGAACTTGATAAGTCTAAAAGATATGAAATTGAAAAACCACAAATTAAATTTACAATAAGTGAAACATTATTAGAATATGGAAAAAAAGCTGCCGCTATTAATGGATTTATGAATTTAGTTTTTGAAGGAGACGGTACTGAAATTTATATGGTTTCAGAAACCGTATCACAAAACGGCAGTAATAATTCATCAGAAAGACATAGAAGAAAAATTGAACATGAGAATACTACTGGAAAACCATTTAGTGCCGTGTTTGAAGTATCCAAGTTAAAGATGTTAAGTGATGATTATGAAGTGAGAATAGCAGCAGCAGGAGGAGCACAATTTACATCTAAAAATAGAGAATATAAGTTTTTTGCTGCATTACAACAACCAGTAACTGGACTAGAAGAGGAATAGTATGTCATATAATATATGTTCTTGTAAACTTTCTTCAGGTGAAGAAATTATTGCTAAAGTAGAAGATCACCAAAATTATCTAAACCCTACAGGTACTATTGAAATAAAAAATCCTTTTGTATTAATTCAAACACAACAAGGAGTGGGAATGATGCCTTGGATAAATACAGGGTCAACAGAAACTGTAACTCTCAAAACAAGTCATATAATGACTATTGTTTCATCTAAGTCAGAAGTTGAGTCAATGTATGTTAAGGCAACTTCGGGTATTGATATTGCTTCAGCGGATGCTTCATCTATTATTATGTAATATGAAAAAAATTATTATGTGTTTTTTAGCACTTATGTTATCTTATACAAATATAAGTGCAAGTGATAAAAAAATCAATGTCTTTTATAATGATTTACGTTTTGAAAGGAGTATAAAATATTGTATATCAAGAGCCAATAAAAAGCAGTATTTAGAATTTATAGAACCTGTGTTTTCAAAATATAAATTACCAAATATGCTTACTTTTATACCAGTAATAGAAAGTTGTTTTAATCCATATGCCAAGTCATCTCAAGGTGCATTAGGCATGTGGCAAATAAATGATATTACAGCAAGACATGTAGGATTAAAAGAAGGGTTCATCACAGATGAAAGATACAATTGGAAAAAATCTACAGTTGCTGCCGCTAAATATTTACTCTTTTTAAGAGAACGGTTTGATAATTGGGAATTAGTATTAGCAGCATATAATGTAGGTCCTACATTTTTAAGAGGACAAATTTCAAAATATAAGACATCTAACATTGAGAGATTAAAATTACCTAAAGAAACTAGAGATTATGTTCACAAGTTTAGGGCTTTATTTGAATACCTAAAATTATTAAGGAGTTGATAAAATTATGAGTAACCAAAACAATCTCACTTCTGTTGTTTTACCTTCAGCAGAAGCTGATTTATTAGCGATACAAAAAGTATTGAAAGAAATTTCAGATTGCATGACCAGAATGGATTCCGAAAAAGATTTTATTAAGGATGCATTAAGTGATTTATCTAAGCAATATCAAATACCTAAAGCTATGTTAACCCGTGTAGCAAAAGCTTTTCACAAAAGAAATATTGCCGAAGAACGTGCGAAAACAGAGGACGTTTTCTATTTGTATGATGGAATATTTTCAACAGTAAAAAACAAGAAATTAGAAGAGTAGTAAAATGACCTCAATGTTTTTATTTGCCGTAGGATTTGGACTTGGTGTTGGAGCAGGATTATATATTTCAAAATATGCCTTGCCAAAAGAATAATAATATGTTATAATGAGGAGAATTCGTAATGTATAAAAATAGTAAAGCCGCTAAAGACATCAGAAGAAAATCTGCTATCTCAAGATTAGAAAATAATATTTCTGCTTATCAACAGACAATGACTGTTACTAAAGATCAGGAGATTTTGAAAAAACTTCAAAACAAAATAAAAGCTCATAAGCTCACTATTGAAAATACTAATAATAATTTGAAACAGTATTAAGATGGAGATGTACTAATTATTAATTATATTATGGAGTTGTGATTATGATCATTCGTGAAGAATTTTTATGGGTTCAGAAATATCGTCCAAAAAGTGTACAAGAATTAATCCTTCCTGAAGATATTAGAGATACCTTAACTTCATTTGTAGAACAAGGTAGCTTACCTAATTTTCTTTTTCATTCTCAATCTGGTGGTACTGGTAAAACAAGTGCCGCTTTGGCTATTGCTCATCAATTAGACCTTGATGTAATGATGATTAACGCATCTGAGGAAAGGTCTATTGATATTATACGAAATAAAATGACTGATTTTTGTTCTGCTATGGCACTTGACGGTAGAAGAAAAATGATGATATTAGATGAAGCAGATCATCTGCCAGATTTAAGTCAAAATGCTTTGAGGAACTTTTTTGAAAAATTTTCCTCTAATTGTTCTTTTGTTATGACTGCAAATCAAGCTCAAAGAATTATATCCCCCCTACACTCTAGATGTTCCGTTATTGAATTTAAATTTCCTAAAGCAGAGAAACCGAAATTAGCTGGTGAATTTTACCAAAGAATATGTAATATTTTAACAGAAGAAAACATTACTTTTGATAAGAAATTAATTCAACATGCTATTGTGCATTTTTTCCCAGACTTTCGTAGATGTATAAATGAATTACAAAGATACAGTGCTACCGGACAACTTTCAGATAAAATACTTTCAAATGTACAAAATGAAAAAATAGATGCCTTATTAGAAGCGATTGAAAGTAAGAAATTTAATTCTGTTCGTAAATTTATTCTTGAAAATTGGCATGGAACTGAACAAGAGTTATATCGTTCAGTATACGAAGAACTTATGCAAAAGGCAAGTCCTCAATCAATACCGGATATTATTTTAATACTTTCTAAGTATGGATTTGAATCTACGTTTGCTGTAGATAAAGAAATACATACTTTAGCTTGTATGGTTGAGTTAATGAGTTTGCCTATTGAATTTAAGTGAGTGCGCTATGGAAAATTTTTTTGGATTAGAAAATAAGGAAGAAGTTGAATATGAATTAGAAAAGACAAAACAAAATAATGTATTTGATTATGTAAAATCAATTAATAATAAAGACAACTACTTAGGAGATAATTTAGATAATTATTCATCATATATAATAACAAGAGCATTAGCTAGTTATTCAGATTGTATTTTTTATGTAAAAGAAATTAATCTTTATCCATCATTAGGTGATAGACTTGAATATGATTTTTACTATTATGGAATTAGTAAAAAGAAAAGATTCGCAGAATGGATGAAAAGAAATAATGCTGATGTAGATATTGTTTCTAAATTCTATAATGTTTCTAAAAAGAAAGCTCTTGAATTTTTAGATATTTTGACAGAAAGTGAAATGAAATATATAAAGAATTCACTACATTATGGTGTTATAGAAAAATGAAAAAATATAAATATATAGCGATGAATATATTATTTAAATATAAAAAATACTAAGGAGATTGTTTATGTTACCTGATGAATCAATGGAAGATATTTTCCGTGGTGTTGGTGTGGAAGTAAATTTGAAAAGTCAAGATGATTTTTTGAAAGTAAGAGAAACATTGACTAGAATAGGAATAGCTTCTAAAAAAGAAAAAAAATTATACCAATCATGTCATATTTTACATAAAAGAGGTAGATACGTTATTCTTTCTTTTAAAGAATTATTTAAACTAGATGGAAAAGAAAGCAATTTTACTGAATCTGATTTAGCAAGGAGAAACACAATAGCAAAACTTTTACATGATTGGAGTTTAGTTGAAATAAAAGAATTGGAAAGAGTTGAAGAACCAAATGTTCCAATTTCCCAAATTAAAATTATTCCACATAAAGAAAAAACTCAGTGGGAACTTGTCGCTAAATATCAAGTTGGTTCTAAAAATTAACTATTAATACTAAAATATAATTATCAAGTGATGTATTATGGAAAAAATGAGTCCTTTCAAAAAAAGATCAAATAAAACTATTGAAGTAAACGCATTTAGTAAAAAATCTTTTATAAATGAATTTACTAGCATTGTAATGAATGAAAATCTAAACACAGATCAAAAAACTTTATTGTTATATAATCATTGTCTCTATGACAAAAACAGTCCTTTAAACATGAAATAGAGTTAATTATGGAAAATTGGAAAGTTATTACCGAAGAAGCTAATACTTTAGGAGTTTATAAAATAAATGAATATGCGACTATCCCAACTTTTGCGACTAAAGGTTCTGCTTGTTTTGATGTATATACATCTTTAGCAAGTCATAAAGAAATAACTTCTTATAATCATGCACACTCAGAGGTTGTTAAACTAAAAGTAGAAGAAGATTCTGTAAAAGTTTATAGAGGATTTCGTGTCATGATACCCACCGGAATTATATTTGATATACCAAAAGGATATAGTGTTCGTTTACATCCCAGATCCGGACTTGCGTTAAAAAATGGAGTGACATTGGTAAACCAGGAAGCAATTATAGATTCCGATTACGTCCAAGAAACTTTTGTTTTAATTGAAAATACTTCTATGGTTTCATTTGAGATTACTCATGGTATGAGAATGTGCCAAGGAGAACTTGTAAAAAATATAGAAACTCAATTAAAAGAAACATTTTTACCACCCATAGAAAAAGAACGTAAAGGAGGATTTGGTTCTACAGGAACTAAATAAATCATATGAGAGATGAATGAATTAAATATAGCAGATATAAAGGATTATGCTGATATTAATAATATATTTGAACAACATCGTGAATTTTTTCCACATATAAGAAAAGATTATATAGAAAGAAATATTCATGACAAAAATGTTATTTATCAAAATGAAGTTGTAATTTTTTATAAGAAATATAAAAGAAAAACAAAATTAGGTAATGTATACGCTTCAAAAGATAATTATATTTTACATCAAATAGCTACCAAATATCATGATGGTAGAGCATCTAAAATATTTAAATTATTTTTAGAAAATCTAGATAATAAATTATATTTAACGGTTCGTAAAAATAATAAAAAAGCGATAGAATTTTATATAAAAAATAAAATGGTAGAAGTAGGTAGCATATCTTGGAAGGAAAATACAATTCCAGGATGTGTTTTTTTATATAATAATATTAAAGATAATTATGAAAAATTTGGGATATTATAAGAAATCTTTTACTATAGGAATTGTCTTATACGTTATTTGGTTACTTGTATTTCATACAAGTTTCAGTACAAGGAATGAGTACACTGAATTTCATTATGATAATTTAAAAAGAATGTGTGAATTTAATTATGATAAGTTACATAGAGATGTGCAACCATATTGTAATAACTTTAATTAAGGAATACGCATGTTTAGATTATCACAAAGGTCTTTAGACAGATTAGACGGAGTTAAACCAGACCTAGTTAATGTAGTTAAAAGAGCAATTGAATTAACTAAAATTGACTTTGGCGTTATTGAAGGAGTAAGAACAGAAGAAAGACAGAAAGAACTTGTTGCCAAAGGAGCAAGTAAAACAATGAAATCAAAGCATCTTACAGGTAATGCTGTTGATTTGATGGCATATGTGGCAGGTAGAGGTTGTTGGGAATTAAATGTATATGATGAAATAGCAGATGCGGTAAAACATGCTGCTATAGAAGAGGGTGTAGAAGTTAAATGGGGAGCAGCCTGGAGTATTGATTGTTTAAATGATTGGGATGGAACTGCAGAAGAAGCAATGAATTCCTATGTTGATTTAAGAAGATCACAAGGTAGAAGGCCATTTATTGATGCACCACATTTTGAGTTAGTATAAAAATATGTTTAACACATCTAATTTCACACACAGGCACACTGGTCCAAATTTAAAAGAACAAAAATACATGTTGGAATTTTTAGGTTGTAAATCTTTAGAAGATTTATTATCACAAACAGTTCCTCATAATATACTAGAAAATAAAAGTAATCTTGACTTAGATCCAGTTAGTGAAGAAAAAGCACTAGATGAATTAAAATCCATAATAGATAAAAATAAAATATGGAAGAGTTATCTAGGTCAAGGTTATTATGGAACGTACCTACCTTCTGTTATTCAAAGAAATCTTTTAGAAAATCCTGGATGGTATACATCATATACACCATATCAAGCTGAGATAGCTCAAGGTAGACTTGAAGCATTATTAAACTATCAACAGATGGTAATTGATCTTACCGCAATGGATTTAGCAAATGCTTCATTATTAGATGAGGCAACTGCCGCTGCAGAAGCTATGACTCTTTGCCATCGTCAATCCAAAAAGAAAAGCAACTTATTTTTTGTAGATTCAACAGTACATGAACAAACAATAGAATTATTAAAAACAAGAGCACAACCTTTAGACATTCAGTTGACTATAGGAAATCTTGAAGACATTATAGAACCCGAAAAATATTTTGGTTGTCTTTTACAGTACCCAAATACGTTCGGTCACATAGAAGATTGGTCTGATTTGATTGAAAATTTACACTCAGATAATGTACTTGTTTGTATGGCTACAGATTTATTAGCACTTACTATTTTAAAACCTCCTGGAGAAATGGGTGCTGATATTGTGTTTGGTAGTAGTCAAAGGTTTGGTGTACCAATGGGTTATGGTGGACCTCATGCTGCATTTTTTGCTATCAAAGAAAACCTCAAAAGAAGTTTACCTGGTAGATTAATCGGTGTATCAAAAGATAGAAGGGGTAAAACTGCATATAGATTAAGTTTACAAACAAGAGAGCAGCACATTCGTAGAGAAAAGGCAACAAGTAATATTTGTACAGCACAAGTTCTACTTGCTGTTATTGCTGGCTTTTATGCAGTCTATCACGGACCTAATGGATTAAAACAAATTGCTGAAAGAGTTAATACTTTAACAAAACTTTTATATGGTGTATTAACAGATAGTGGATATTCATCTAATGAAAACTTTTTTGATACACTGTTGATACATGTAGGAGATAAACAAGATAAAATTATTGATAAAGCTGAACTATTTGAAATTAATCTTAGAATTGTTGGAGATAATTTCGTAGGAATAAGTTTAGATGAAACAACTACTTTAGAAGATGTAATTGATTTGTTTGTAGTTTTTGATATTGATACCCATGAATATAGTAAAGATATAGATAATATCTTATCGTTGTATAGTGAATCGGGAATTTCTTCTAATTTAAAAAGAGAATCTGAATACTTAACACATCCTGTTTTTCATGATTATCACTCAGAAACTGAGTTGATGAGATATATGCATAAACTTGAAGACAGAGACCTGGCTTTAAATCGTGCAATGATTCCACTTGGTTCATGTACTATGAAATTAAATAGCACAAGTGAAATGATTCCAGTAACATGGCCTACCATTGGATTACTTCATCCTTTTGTACCAATTGATCAGTCAGAAGGTATAAGAGAAATGATGAATCAGTTAGAAGAGTGGTTATTAGATTTAACAGGTTTTGATGCAATTAGTATGCAACCCAATTCAGGTGCTCAAGGAGAATATGCAGGTTTATTAGCTATACGTGATTATCATATTAAAAATAATGAATCTCATAGAAACATTTGTTTGATACCAAATTCTGCTCATGGAACAAATCCAGCAAGCGCACAAATGTGTGGAATGAAAGTTATAGTGGTTAATTGTGATTCAGAAGGTAATGTAGACATAGAAGACCTGACTAAAAAAACAGAAAAACACGCAATGAATTTAAGTGCGTTAATGGTTACTTATCCTAGTACTCACGGTGTTTTTGAAGAAGAGATTGAGAGTATTTGTAAAATAGTACAAAACAACGGTGGTCAAGTTTATATGGATGGCGCAAATTTAAACGCATTAATAGGAGTAGCACAACCTGGTAAATTTGGTCCTGATGTCATGCATTTTAATTTACATAAAACATTTTGTATACCTCACGGTGGTGGAGGTCCTGGAATGGGACCGATAGGAGTTAAAAAACATTTAGAACCTCATTTACCAAATCATCCAATAATAGGTTTAAATGATAAGTGGAGTGGTGGTTCTATTAGTGCTGCACCTTGGGGAAGTCCAAGTATATTGCCGATTAGTTGGATGTATATCAGAATGATGGGTGGAAAAAATCTTAGAACAGCAAGTCAAGTCAGTATATTAAATGCAAACTATGTCGCTGAGAGATTAAGCAAATATTATCCAATATTGTATCGTGGAAAAAATGGAAGACTTGCTCATGAATGTATTATTGATATACGTCCTATAAAAAGTAGATCAGGTATATCAGAAGAAGACATAGCAAAACGTCTTATGGATTATGGATTTCATGCACCAACAATGAGTTGGCCAGTTCCAGGTACATTAATGATAGAACCTACCGAAAGTGAATCATTAGTAGAACTAGATAAATTTTGTGATGCTATGTTGAAAATTGGTGAAGAGATACAGAAGGTAGAAAACAATGAATGGAATGTAGAAAATAATCCCTTAGTAAATGCTCCACATACACAATCAGATATTGTTGATAAAGAATGGGTTTACAATTATGATTATGAGAGAGAAGTTGCTGTATTTCCACTAGAATATATTAAAGATAATAAATTTTGGCCTTTTGTAAATCGTATTGATAATGCATATGGCGATAGAAATTTAGTCTGTTCTTGTCCGTCATTAGAAGAATATACGGAGGAATGATGTTTGTAGCTATTATAATAGGCTATCATAAAAAAGACAGTTTCAATCATCAAGGCATAGTAAAAACTATTACATCTGAATGTGAAAATAATGGAATAAACTATTGTCTTATAGACTTATATAAAGATAATTTTAATCCAAGCAATCAACCAGATAATAAAATTAAGATATCCCATTATCATGAAATCTTATTGAAAGCAACTCATCATATCTATGTAAGTCCTGTTTGGTGGTTTAGGTGTACTAGTATGTTAGAGGGGTTTTTTGATCAAATATTCATACCTGGCTTTGCATATAATTTTAAACAAATTACAAAAACATACGGCATTCCAGTTCCAAGATTATCAGATAAGAAAGTGTTAACCTATTTGACACATGGTGCGCCCGCATTACCAGTTTATACAATTTATCTCAATAGTGTATGGGGCAGATTACAACTAGGAGTTTTCAGTTTTGTCTATGGGTGGTTCAGACCAAAAATAAGACAGTTTTTCAGTGTTCCATTTTGCAGTGATGATACTAGAAAAAAGTATATAAAAACAGTGAGAAAGGATATTTTAAAAGAAATTCAAAAAAGTTCTTGACAAATACAAAATCTTCTGATATGATCTTATTATTGAATCGACACTCCCTGATAGCTCAGTTGGTAGAGCAAAGGACTGTTAATCCTTTGGTCCCTGGTTCGAGTCCAGGTCAGGGAGCCAAAATTTAGGCCTGTTAGTTCAGTTGGTTAGAACGCTTGCCTGTCACGCAAGAGGTCACCGGTTCAAGTCCGGTACAGGTCGCCAATTATAGAGAGTAAGATGAACACGTTTTCAAAATTTTTTTTAATATATATGACAGTTATTACTATTGTTACTATAATAGATTTTGTTTAAGGTAAACATGGCAGAGCAACATCCTTTTGGTGAACAAGCTGAAATACATGACCATTTACAACTTCCTAATAATGATGCAGAGAGATATATTAAGAACTTTGATAATGGTTATTCTACTTCTGTAATTAAGAATAGTGTATCATATGGAGGAAAGCAAGGTTTATATGAAATGGGAGTGATGTATGAAGGTATTCTTACAGAAGTACCTGGAATCACTGTAGAAAATGACACTGTTATTGGTTGGTTAGAGTTTGAAGAAGTAATTGAATTAATGAATAAAATTGAAAACTTGGAGTCAAAAAATGCGTACATCAATTAAAAAAGATAAAAAAGCAAACTACAAAAGAAAACTCATGGTAAGACATGCTCTTGACCAAATTGAATATATGAAAAAGACCGCAAAAGAAAATAAAGAATCTAGCGAAGTGATTGCCAGAAAAGAGGCAAATATGGTAAATTTTTATAAAAGTAAAATCAAAACATTTGATAATGTGCGCAATAATCTATGAATATTCATAGCATACAACTAACAGAAAAAGCATCAAATGCAATAGTTGAATCTATTGTAGAAAGCGGAGAAAATATTAATGATGTCTGTTTACGTGTCGGTGCTAATAAAGGAGGTTGTTCTGGTTGGAGATGGGAATTAGAAACTGAGCCAGTTGACAATAAAAAAGAAACCGATCTAATTTTTAACAATAGAGATATAACAGTTATAGTAGATAAAAATATACTCAACGATGTTATTGGTAGTGTCAAAATAGATTATGATACTAAAAATATGGTTGAGCAAGGATTTGTTTTCATACGCTCAACTGGCCAACAGTGTGGATGTGGTGAATCTTTCACACCAGTAAATGAAATATAAAACTATGCGGAGGGTTCCGGCCAGCTGTCTTATACGCAGTCAGTTAAACAGGCCGGCGGTGCTATAGAGGTTCAACTCCTCCTCTCCGTACCAACATAATTTATTTATACTATGGATACCGCAAATAATGATTTAATCTTCAACAGTGATTTAAAAGAAACTGGTGATGAAGAACCGCAAACTATTTCCTATAACTCTTCCGTTGTAGATGAAATCGTAGAAAATGACCCACAATTAACTAAGATTGTAACTCCAGTTGATGACTGGACATATTGGGCAAAATGGGCAGGTAATTTCTTTCTTATTGTAGGAACATTAATAACTAATTTAGAACTATTTCCATATAACTTTATTTTTAATCTAATTGGATTATCATTGTGGGCAATTGTAGCAGCACAATGGAACGACAGAAGTTTGGTAGTTCTAAATATTTTTCTTTTAGGCACAGTTGCAATGACGTTGGCGCAACACATTAAAGAATTTTTCTTATAAAGGTAAAGATGACAGAACAAACATTGGAAACAATTGAATTTTATCAAAATGAACAGATTCGTATGTTACGAGAATTTACAAATAATTTAGAAAAAGTTACTAAACAATTTCAAGAAGTTGTAGAAATAATTAAAGAAAAGAATTTAAAGTTTGATTAATTATCTATTGTGCCTATAGTTAAACGGATATAACAGAAGACTTCTAATCTTCCATTCTAGGTTCGATTCCTAGTGGGCGCACCATAGAATTAAAATGCAATTAATTTTGCATTTAAGAAATTTCTAAGTAAATTTAATAAACTTAGAAATATAACGAGGTGAAATTCCCGTTATTTTTAACAAGGTAGTAAAATACCTATTTTAAATTTTTATAGAGGTTATACAATGTTGAAAATTAATGAATCTGTCAAGCTCGAATCTGGCGGAAGCTTTATTCAAGAACATGCAGATACAAATAGAGAAAACCTAAAAGCTGCAGAAAAAAGATATCCTGAAATGTATGATGAAGAGCATTTGAAAGAACTAGGATTAATACATAAAGAGCACTGTTCTTTAGTTGAAACTAAATTAATTCAAGTTGAATCAAATACAGAAATTTCTAAAAATGATGTTCGTGCAGGCGGTGTAAATGCAGAGATGAAAAATTTACATTCTTCTTTGGAACAAATCGGATATTTACTAAAACATCCAGCTATTTGTATTTACGAAATAGAAGATTCAACTCTTGATGGTGAAAAGACTTATGAACTTTTAGATGGTAGAACACGATTTGATAAATTACGTGAATATGAATATAAAAATGCTATTTGTGAAGTATATGCAAAAGCACCAAATGCAACTGACCAGGAAGCTAATATAGGTAAAGATATTTTAAAAGCACAGGCTAATTTCAGTGGCACAACTATTAGAGGAGTTACTAAAGAACAAGATGTTATTGCTTTCTTACATTCTCAAATGAAAAAAGGAAACATTTCTTGTAATTCAAGAGGTGGTGCAAGCTATAGTGAAACTCTTGAAATGCTTGAAACTACTTATAAGAATTATAAGTATAGACTTCAAAAAAGAAGAACATTAGCACAAGAGGCGATCAATACTTATAATAATGGTGAAGGAGTAGATGTTAAATTTTGGAAAGATTCTAAAACTGTTAAAAAATGGGCAGCATCAGAAGATGATGCTTCATTAAAACAAAATAGTGAATTTTTTCTTCAAACGGTTTCTGATAATAAAAATAAATCTAATGTAAAACCAGTAAGTAAGATAAGAAAATATATAGATAGTAAACCCGTCTATCATAAAGAAACCGGAGTTTGTATATCTGAAGGAGTAAAATATTTATTTAAAGATTCAGATCAGCCAAGACTTACTGTTTTAGAAGCTGCTGAACTCGGAGTCAAATTTCCTGACCATAAAATTAGAATAGTAGCCTTCATAAAAGAAACAGAAGCTATTAATACAGTAGGAAATTTTAATAAAAAGAGAGATGAATTTGTTAATAATATTAATACAATTATAATCAATTTTTCAACTACTTTTTTTAACAAAGCAAAAAAAATAAATTGTCCTGTAGAAATCTATGGTATTTTACCAAGCATTGCTTCTGTTCATAATCTTGATGAACTTATATTGTACGATAAATCTGCAGACTGTTGGTTTCAAAAAAATCCTTTATCTGGTATCAGAGATGATGCTTTTACTTCCGATAAGTTAAATGAGGATATGACCGAAGAATAACACATTGAGAGTTAGAGCAGAAGAATTTAATCTGCTCTAACTTTTTTTATTTGAATATAAAAAAATCCCTTGACATTTCCTCCTCATCTGCTATGATATGATCATGTTGAAAAACACCCAACCCATCTAAGGAAGTCATGGAAAAAATCAAAATTATCCCAAGCAGACGTTGGAAAAATTCCAAGACTGGAGAAACCGCTTCCATCACAAGTGCTGCTCCATATCACAATCTCAGAACTCAACGTGATTGGAACGTAGAGACAAGAGGATTCACGGTTCGCATCACCAAATCTGATGGAACAGTAATTATTGGAGCAGGTTACCCACCATTTGAAACCCATGAGGAAGTCAGTAAGTTTGTTGCAGACTATGTAAATTTGTTTAATGCTGCAATTGAAACTGCATAAAATATTTTTAGAGTACAAATCATGACATTTGATATTAGAAAATGCGTAGTGGATTCAGTAAGAAGAAATGTCTCAAATCGTCAAGAGACTGTTGAAAACCTGAGAACACAAATAGCAGAATGGGATGAAAAAGAATTGGGGAGAAAGGGTAAGGCAGGTAAACGTCTTCTTGAACATCGTCTGCATGAAATTGAAAAAAATGATTTTTTCCCTTGACATTTCCTTCCCATCTGCTATGATCTGATCATTGAGTGAGACAACTCCCCACCACAATTCAGAGGAAGCATGACTCCTACTATAGAGCAACAAGCAATTCTTGAGAATTTTACAAAAGTCAGTGGAAACATCAAAGTTCTTGCTTTGGCAGGAACCGGTAAGACTTCAACTCTTCTTGAGCTTGTTAATCAAAATCCTACTCAGCGTTTCCTCTACCTCGCTTTCAATCGTGACGTTAAAGAAGAAGTTGAACGTAAAGCTCATGCTAACGGTCTTGATAATCTGAAGGTTAAAACTCAAAATGGTTTTTGTCTTGAGCTTGCAAGAGCGGCAGGTTTAAAGTGTAGAAATATTAAGGGATACATGTCTGTGAAAGATATTATCTCAAGATTGAATCTTACTGGAAATGACAAGTTTTTGGCGTACCATGCTTTTCAAATCATGACACGTTTCATGGCTTCCCGTGATAAGACAATTGAACTCAAGCATGTTCCAAAGGATGTAGAGGAAAAAATCTACAATAACATTCGCCGTTATACAAATATGACTGAGGACAAAATTCTCAAAGAGACCGACAAGCGTAAAAAAAGTGCCATGCAGATTGCACAACGATTGTTTTCTTCTTTTGATTTTAACAGTGATGTTATGCTGCATGATGTATATGTGAAGTTAGTACAACTCCACTACAATGGAATTCCTGTTAGTGAGGATGTTGTTTTGTCAGATGAATCACAAGATGTAAATCCTGTATTTTCAGATATTGTTTCACGCATGACTGCCCGAGTAATTGCGGTTGGTGACAACAATCAAGCTATTTATCAGTTCCGCGGTGCACAAGATTACTTAAAAGAAATGCCAGCAGAAGCCGAATTTACACTTACACAATCATTTCGTTTCATTCCAGAAATAGCGGAAAAAGCAAATGAACTGCTTGAGCATATGACAGATTTAAGACTCAAAGGTTTTGAAGGAGTTGAAGAAGATAATACTTCTGCTGTACTTTGCCGAACAAATATGGGATGTTTGACAGAAGCAATCTTTTTGATGGAAGCAAATACTCCATTTGCTCTTGAAGGTGGAGTTGACAATGAAGGTTTTAAAATGATTGAGGATATTGTTTCTCTTTCTAATGGTGATACTTATAATGTAAGACATCCTGATCTTAAAGGTTTAAGAAGTATTCAAGAATTTGAAAAAGAATTAGATGAAGACCTGCTAAATAAAGAGTGGAAAACTTCTTTGCGAGTTATTGATAAAATGGGTGGTATTGACAGTGCCTTGTCAATGGTTGACCGAATCAAAGAATCACAACGAAAAGTTCCCGCTGATTCTGTTGTAATCACTACGATGCACAAGTCAAAAGGTAAAGAGTGGAATACCGTTCGCATTGCTAATGATGCAGAATCAGTTTTTTATAGAACTGGTGTTGATGAGATGGGCAGAAAAGTCCGAGAAGCAATAGAATTCAAGGATGCACCTGTAATGGAAAAAAACCTCTTTTATGTAGCAGTTACTAGAGCAAAGCGCAATCTCTCCCTTGGCGCTTCTGAAAGATTATTTAAACATGAAGAAAGTGCTAATACAGTAATGGATATAGCTGCTTAATGATACACAACACTACACACGAAAAAATGTATTTTCTATAAATATAACTCCGTCTAAAATACATAAATATAGAAAATACTTAATATAGGAAAATATTAAATGAAAAAATTAGCAACAACTTTCATATGTTTTTTTGCAGCATCAAATTTTTCATTAGCAGATCCACTACTTTTTAAGGAAGAGATACCTAAAGAAGATATAAAACTTAATTACCCAGTAGTAGAATACCCAACTAGTTTGATTGCTGGATTCTTAAATTTTTGTATGAATCTAATGGTTCCAAAAATGTTACAACAAGGTACACCGCAAGAGGTAGCAGTTCCTAATGCGGCATTTATGTGTGGTTGTGTGATGGATAGTTATAGAAAAAATCAAGATGAAGCAGTATTTCAATACGAATTAAGTAGAAAAGACAAAAGAGATGTTCCTAATTTTTCTGAGTATCTAGGTACATGTAATACATTGAATACACAAAGAGGAGCAGTTCCATCTAGTTACGATCCTATGAAGTCAATTTGGGTTAAAAAAGAAGAATTACTTCAAACGTCATTAGCAGAATCTATTTCTAATAAAATTAAAAAGAGAAAAAATGAGGCTAACTTTTCCAACTAAATTTGCTAAAGAACAAAATACTTATTTCGTAAGAAACAATACAAGAATTGCTTTATTTGATAATAGTATTCAATTCATATATAAGTTATCTTTTAAACTAGGTGCAATTAATAATGATGGTGTAGATGAATATGTTTTCTCTTCTTATAGTGAAGAAGAAAAGAAATTTTTTATATCAACTCCTGAGATTGTTTTTTCAAGAAGAGATTATGATGATGCAGAAGGAAATAACGTAAATCAAATAGTTACTGATAGGTACATTGAAAAATTCAACGAGCCTGTTTCTGGATATACATTTTTAAATGATCAAATAGTATATGATCCGCAAATGCAAGATAATGCATTTCGTAATAAAGCTACCATTAATGTAACAGGACCAAGTGGAAGAAGTTTTAAAAGTTATGCAGATCAATTGACAATTGCAAATAATGTTATGAAAGAAAAAGTATGGATTAGAAAATATGCACAAAAACACTTCATGATTATATTTAAGTCCAATGAATTAAATACTCCAACAGATTCAACTCCTGGACCAAGAATTTATTATGGTGTGCCTGTTAAAGATTTAAGAGAACATCCTTACGATAGGACAAAATATTAATTAAAGGATTAAATAATGAAAGTTGATGATTTTTTAAAATTAGTTGGTGATAAAGTTACTGACATGGCAAAATATAATTCTAACGGTGGTCAAACTGGAATATATGTTTTCTTTTCAAAATGGAAAGAAGATGATATATGGGGTTATGTAGAATCTTATAAAACTAAAGAGGGTGTAATTTATATGTGTAAAACTGCTTCGGCAGAAATTATTGAAAACCAAGATATTAAATTATATTTTGTAGATGCTCAAAGTGAAGAAATGACAAAAATATTTGACACAATGGAGATAGATAATGAAAAAAACAATTGAAATTGATTTTAACTTGCCAGATTGGGCAAAATATCATGCAACGGATGAAAATGGTGATTTTTGTATATTTGAAGAAAAACCATTTTTACTTGATGAAATTGTTGGAGAGGGAATTTTTGAAACAAAATCAAACTTTATGTTACTCGCAAAAAACTGCACACATTCAAATTGGAAAGATTCATTAGCTATTATTGAATAATCAATTGGAGTTTATATTATGAGAAGGAAAAGAAAAGAATCTAATGTAATTAGTGAACCTAAATCAAAAACACTTAATGATTTTGAAACGGCACTTCTTTTTAATTGGTATCGTGTAAATTATAATGAAAAAGATGCCAAAAAATTTCTAGTAGAATACACTTCTTGTAAGATTAAAAAATCAATTATAAACAGTTTATCTTATATTCCTTTATCGCATTGCTGGATTGCGAGAATGGTAAAAAATGGTAATATTGTTCCTAAAAAATGTTTAGAGAATGTTGAAAAATATATAAATTCTTTAGAAAGAGAAACAAAGATACCGCAGAAAAATGATTTATTTAAAGTGTCTGTAGAAGAGAAAAATAAGAATAAAACTCTAGATGCATATAGTTATCTTGAAAACTTGATTGATAAACTTTTTGATTCTAAAGGAAAAGTAGAAGTAAAAAGTGAACCTGTAATTTCAATGTACAACTTAAATAAATCTCAAGCAAGTTTAATTGCGGACTACCTTGAAAAAGATCATCTAAAAGATTTAAGAGATATATCAACAGATACTGAAATACAAGAGGGATACTCTTTTCTTACCAAACGTCAACAAAACTTAATTTATAAAAATTTGAAAAATCTTAAAGATGAATTTTTATCTGTGAGAAATGTTGTAGACAAAGAAAGAAAAAGAAAAGTGAGAGCCGTTAAAATAAAGCCTATTGAAGAACGCATTAGTAAATTAAAGTTTAGAAAAAGTGTTTTTAAAACTGATCAAATTGATATGAAACATTTGATTGGAAAAAGAGTTTTGTATGTAGCATCAGAAGATAAAAGAACTCTCATTCGCATAGAGTCAAAGTCTGGATTTGATACAAGATCTTCTTTTTTAATAAATGTTGATAGTGCTGAAAAGTTTGTAATTTATGGGACAAATTTAGAAAAAGGTGTTGAATATATTTCAAAAGCTAGAAATGAAAAATTAGCTAAAAAGATTAATAAACACGTTATTGTTCGTAGAAAAGAACAAATAGAAATTAAAAATAATGAGTATCGCTCAACAGATAAATTTTGTGTGATACAAGGATACTTAGATTTATAGGAGATTTATGAGCTTAAAACCCGTACCAATAATTTTTGAAGAAATATCTAAAGCAAAAACTCATTTAGAGAAAGTAAAGATATTAAAAAATAATCGCAATTCAATGGTAGATTTATTGTTAGAATTAACTTTTAGTAAGAATTTAGCTATTTCTTTGCCAGTTGGAAAACCCCCTTATTTAAAAGCAGGAGAAGCAGATTTATTTAATGCAACTTTATTATACGCTAATCGTAAATTAATTGAAATTTTTATCAATGACAATGGAAGTCATTTAAAACTAATTAAAAAAGAGCAACTCTTTATTGATTTATTAGAGAACCTAGATCCTAAAGAGGCTGAACTATTATGTGAAGTTAAAGATAAGGAATTGACTTCTTATCCTGGAATCTCAAAAAAAGTTATACAAAAAATTTATCCGCATTGGGAACTTGCTTAATTTTTCTTGCTGACATAGGCTACTGGAATTTCTTTCATTTCATGTAACCAAAAAGCAACCATCCTATGCCTACCTTCCATTACAAATAAGTTCTTATCATTTTTTTCTACATAAATGGGAAGAGCTTTTTCACCTTTTTTTAATTGATTTAAAATTTTATTTGTTCTTTTTTCATCTTTTGGGAATTCATCGTAAGTAGAATACATTTCCTTTATCTGTTTTTCAAATTTAGAAATAGGTTCTCTTTTTAATTCCACTTTAATGTTATCAACAGAAGTATCTAACCATTCGCTCACATCTTTTAAATCTTGGTCATTTATAGTAGATGTATCTTCTTTTAATTTTTTCTTTCCTTGGCAATGAGCCCGTTGGCTAAATCCTTTAGGATTATTACAGTCAATAGATTTTTTATACTTATCTGACCATTTTTCTGATAAGTATATACAAAAATTTTTATATGTTTTCATAATTATTTAAAAAGTTTTTTTGATAAATAGTCTTATTGATTATGATATATTTATAAATTTTTAATGGAGTTATATAATATGCCTTATTACGATTTCTACTGTGAACAATGTGATAAAGAATTAGAAATTAATTTACCCATAGCGAAACGAAATGATATTATAAAATGCGAACAATGCCAAAACACACTCACAAAAAAAGTTTCTCTAATTACAATAGGTTATGATAATTTTGCTTTAACCGGCAAAAAGCCTGATGAGGGTTTCCGTGACAAATTAAGAGAGATGAAAAGAAACATTCCGAGAAATACAATCAACGTAGATTAATAAGGAGGTTTCGAATAAAAAAATATTAAATAACTCACTCAGGTCTTATATATTCTGAGTGAGTGATAAGTAAACCTGAGTAATTCTTGTTAAAATAATACGGAGTTACTTATGTCAAGAAAAAAGACACAAACTTCTAATCGAGATCGTGGACTTCAACTGCGAGAGATTGAGCCGATGACTAACGCTCAAAATTTATTATTTAATGCGTTTTATGAAGGTTATCATGTAATATCAATGGGTACGGCAGGTACGGGTAAATCCTTTTTATCTATCTACCTTGGATTAGAAGCGGTCTTTGACCCACACTCTCCATATAAAAAAGTTCTCATATGTAGGTCTTGTGTACCTTCTAGAGATATCGGATTTTTACCAGGTACAGAAGAGGAAAAAATTTCTGTATATAAAAGACCATATCAATCTATTGTGCAAGAACTTTTCAAAAGAGATGATGCTTGGGAAATTCTTGAAAAAAAAGGAGTTGTTCAATTCTGTTCAACTTCATTTTTGAGAGGAACAACAATCGATAACACAATTATATTTGTAGATGAAATACAAAATTTAGCCTACAATGAAATTCATAACGTAGTTACTCGCATAGGAAAGGATTCGGCTTTAGTTTTAGCGGGAGATTTTGGTCAAATGGATTTAGACACGGAAGAAAGCGGTGTCAAAGACTTTTTTGAAATAGCAAAAAGAACAAAAGGCTTCAACATCGTAACTTTCCAAGAAAAAGATATAGTCAGAAATGATTTTATTAAAGATTATATCATAGCTAAAAACCAATATGATAAGGAGAAAAGAGAAAGAACTATATATAATGGCCATAGAGTTGAAAGAGAGTCATTTAATAATATAGTTGTTGCGGGTAAAAAATATGCTTTAGAGGCAACTCCTATTAATTAATCTATTATTTCAAAGGAACACGGGGGATATAGATCCCCCAAAATAGAAAGTTAATGTGCAAAGATACGAAAATATTTTAAATGATTTTTTAGGTTTTTGTGAAAGTAAAAAATATGATATTGCAAGTGTTGATAAGTTGTATGAAAAAGAAAAATATAAAAGAGAGAGCAATATAGTTCTTATTTTAGCAAGAGTAGCTTTATATAAACACGTACCGCTACTAATTGAACTTTACAGCACCAAATCAATTGGATTGTTTTTTAATTTGTTTGAATGTGATCCACTTTCAGCAAGTTTATTTACCAAAGAGTTTATGGAAAAGGAAGTAGATATTATATCGGCATTTGTTGAAATGAAAGATACGAAAGGAAAATTAACTAATATATTATTTGGTGAAGAAGCCTTTAATCAGTTTATCAAAGAGAAAAAAAATAAGTCAATAATAACACCTAATTTGCTAAATTAGTAAGGAATATCAAAGAATGGAAAGTCCGAATAAATTTTTAATTGAAGGAATTAAAAAAAATCAAATTGAAGAAGTCTTTAATAATCAAGATTTTAAAGTTGGTATAGAATATGAATTTTATAACACAAAATTTTTAGATGATACAAATCGTCCTGACGCTAATGAAACTTTATTATTAGGATTATTCACAGATGTTTTAAATGGAGCTAAAAAGAAAAATCGTAACATATTAAATAATAATCGTAATCAAACTAAAAAGAATAAAATTATAAATTCTTATGACATTCTTGATGATTTTGAAGCAAAAGATGCTAAAGTACTTTTGCAATTTTTTAAACGTAATGAAATTAATTTATCTGAATTAATTGATTTGATATATTTTTACATCGCTTCACCAGGTTCTAAATTTCCAAAATTATTTAAAGAGTATGATTATAAAAAAGATGTGTTTGACAAATACACAGGACCCGGTAAGTTTAGAAAATTTCAAAAGTTCATGGGTTTACTTAATTCTAAAGTTTCTGGTGAAGTTCCATTTCGTGAAATTAAAAAATTCTATACAAAAGAAGGTAATCTACCCCCATCAATTAAAAATCCATTAGTATCTGTTTCGGCTAAAGCAAGCAAAGATAGATGGGGTATTACAGTAGACCCTTCAATTTCTCCAGCAATAGGTGGAATAGAATTTATCAGTCCTCCTATGAAACCTAAAGAAGCTATTATAGCAACAGACCAAATATTTCGTTATATAAAACAAAATGGTAATACTGAATCTTTTTATGATGAAATGGAAATAACTAATCCTAGAATGGAAGAACCTAGTTACAGAGGCTCTAATAAAAGAGAATCCCAATGTGGATTGCATATCAATATATCTTTTAAGCCCGAAAGAATGAAAAATTTTGACCCTTTAAAATTCTTAATATTTTCTCATGAATCTCAAGTAGATCAAAAAAAGCTTTTTGGTGATAGAAAAGATGCTGCACATATAACTAAGGTACTACCAGAATTAAAGACTTATTTTTTGAAAATTAGTAAGAATGTTGATTTAGGTTCAGAAAAAACTGATGAACAAAGAGAAGCCACATTTCATGAATATACAAAAAATAAAATGAGTAAAGGTTTAAATTTATTGAAAAGTATAATGAACTCTGGTCTAGTTGCCGATAAATATAGTAATTTTAATTTAGCTAATTTTAAACACACTAATCGTTCTATTAGAAGAGCAAGTTCAGAAAGAATAGAAATTCGTTATTTTGGGGGGCAAGGTTATGAAGATAAGTTTATGTTGTTTAGAAAAGTGCTTGGTGAATTATTATACGCACTAGATATAGCAACAGACCCAGAAAAAGAAAAGAAAACTTATTACAAAAAAGCTTATAAAATATTAAACCTTATAAGAACAGAAAATAAAAAGAAATGAAATATGTATCATAAAAATATAGCATGTAATTCATGTAATGCAGAGTTTACTATAAAACATGAAATGATGGCAGAAATATATGAAGTTAAATGCTGTCCTTTTTGTGGAGATGAAATTGACGAAGAAGATGTGGAAGAAATAACAGATAATTAATTATGGAAACACTTACAGAAAAAAATAGTTGGAGAGTCTTATTTTTTCAAGATGTAGATAAATTATTTGAGGGATATTTATTCAAAACTAAAGATGATGCTTTAGGAGCAGCACTTGAATACTGCAAGCAAATGAGTCCTTCTAAAAGATCTAATCTTATTAAAGTAAATGCTAAAAAATTGATAATGGCGGCAAAAAATTCTAAAGAGTATGTAATAATAATGCCTCCAGATATAGAAAAAAATAAAAAGAAAATAATTTAATAAGGATGATTATGAAGAAATATTTTTTAAGTTTATTCATTATGTTTTGGGTTTTTATAGTAATAGGAACAACTTTTAGTAATTTTTTAAAAGCTGAAGATTTAGAGTATCCAATTTTTAAAAGTTGTTATGATGGTGATACTTGTAAATTTGATATACCGGATGTGCCAGATGTTTTTGGTAAAAATTTAGCCGTAAGAATAAGAGGTATTGATACGCCAGAAATTAGAGGAAAATGTGAGAATGAAAAAATTATGGCAAAAAAAGCAAAAGAATTTATTAATTTTCTAATGAACAAAGCGACTTTAATAGAAGTTAAAAATGTAGAAAGAGGTAAATATTTTAGAGTTGTTGCCGATGTATATGTTGATGGTAAGTCTATTGCAAAATATATGATACAAAATGATTATGCTCTACCTTATGAAGAAAACATTGATTGGTGTAAACATAGAAGAATAAGGAAATAATATCACTGACAGAAGCTTTATTTTAGACGCCAGTGAATTTTTATAAGCGAATCAATCATTCGCAAGCAAGTTATAAAAAAATATGAAAAAAAATAAAAAAAATAATTAGTTTGTTTGAATGACATAAATAAAACAAAGCCCTTTTATATAAAACAATTCAAACAAACGAACTTTTGGAAATACAAACATGAGTAATATTCCTCTTCTATTATTGAGCAACACTTTTGGTGAGTGGTTAATAACAATTAACAATGTCATAGCAGAAAATAATAATTCTTCTGCGAATGGTGTATCAAATACATTGACAAGATTTGATGCAAATGGCTCACTTACATTCAATGAATTAAACTCCAACAATGTTCAGTTAAAAGTCGGTCCTGCGATTAATGAAGTTAGAACTGATTTTCAACAAAACAATCACACTTCTGTAGCAACTACAGGAGCTATTCTTGAATTGTTAACTGGAAGTAATAGTATTCTTCCATTGAGGCTTGAGTCATTGAGGTTTGGTACTTCATTTGATTCAGTAAATGCAATATCCAAAAGTTTTAGTGCAAGTGACCCAAATACATTATTAACATCAAATGCTATTTACAATTTCTTAACGGGCACAAGAACATTAAGTTTTGACCTTAGATCTGATTCTATTCGTATTGGTTCAGGACCTGTTATAACTGAAATAGCTACTACATTTTCTTCTATTGATAATTCAACTGTACCTACAACAAGTGCTGTAAGCAACTACTTATCAAGTGCAGCAACCATTAATTTGGACCTAGCATCTTTAAGATTGAATACGGGACAATCTGTAAATAAAATTGCAAATAACTTTAATAGTGTTGACGACACTACACTAGTGACTGCAAAGGCTGTTTATAATTTGGTTGGTGGAATTGATAACGATATTGGAACTATTGAAGGTAGAAGTATAGATTTGGGTTCTACTTATGTTGTAAATAATTTTGCTATTGATTTCAGCACAATAACTCACTATTCTTTACCCACTGTAACTGCGGTAAAAGACTTTATAACAAGTGGAAACTATAGTCTAGATGTATCTGCTAATTCTTTAACAGCAACTAATTTACATACAAATGCTATCTCTATAGATGGTCATACTATTAATAGCATAAGAACAGACTTTAATTTACTTTCAAATGATGAGTTAGTTACTTCAAATGCTGTATATAATCTATTAACTGATGGAAATGTAGTTTTAAATTCTCAATTTTCAAATACACATACGTCTAGTATATCTATAAATGGATATTCAATTAATGCTGTAGCAAATGTAATAAATGCTGCAAACACAAATAATCATACTTTAGGAACAACACAAGGAATTTATGACCTTTTATCTGGAGGTGTAACTACTGTTCCTCCACTTCCAATTTCTGCTAATTCATTCTCATTCCCAGGTGGTACTGGAAATACATCAGTAAATTCTATTGCTACAAATTTCTCTTCTATAAATGATAATAGTTTAGTCACAGCAAATGCAGTTTATAATTTATTAACTGATGGTTCTGTTAATTTAGCTGTAGATTTTGATTCAATCACTTTAGTGAATGGAGTAACTGTAAATGGAATCGCTACTGCTATTACAACTGCTAATACGAATGATTATACTCTAGCCACTACAAAAGCAGTTCATGACACTATAGGAAGTGGTGTAGGCAACATCACAGTTGCACAAGTAGAAACAAATGACTTGTACTCATTTCAAGTAAGTTTAGGAAATTATGCATTTGGTAGGTCAACTGCTCAAAATGCTGCATCAGCAGGAACAGCAACTTTAGCTACTCCTTGGGTATATACTTCTACATTAGAAGCTTATGATCAAAAGAATGCAAGTGGTACGGGTATTATATTAAGTGCAAATTCAAGTTCACCTGCAGGAGAAACAGTTGCTGCAAATAACATTGCATTTTTTACAGGCGGATCAATACGTCTAAAGGTTAATAATACAGAGATAGATGCTGGATCTAGTATTGTTAAAACAACAGCAACTCCTTCAGCATCAAGTCATTTGATAACAAAAGCCTTTGCAGATGCTACTTACAATCCTGTTGGAAGCACAGGTACTAGAATTGCAAACAATGCGATTAATGTTGATATAGATGCTAATAATATTGTATTCACAGGTAATAGTGAGCCAGCAACTAATGACACTTATACTTTAGGAAATTCAACAAATAGATTTAAAGATTTATATCTAAGTGGTAGTGCATTTATTTCAGATGATTCTGCAATTACTTCTTCAAATGGAAGTATACAGTTTAATGCTAATAACCAAACAATAGAAGTTCTAGGAAATGGTTCTTCTGTAACTGGTAAATTAACTTTAAATTGTGAGATGAATTCACACGGACAAACTATTGTACCACAACCACATAGTGCAGCCGTTACAAACACTTTAACTTTACCAGCAAACGGCAGTCAAGAAATTGTTGGTACAATTGCTACACAAACATTAACAAATAAAACATTAGGTCAAACAAGTTTAAGTGGAGATTTATTACCAACTGCTGATTCAACATATAATCTAGGATCACCTGCAAATAAATTCAAAGATTTATATCTGTCATCTTCAACACTATGGTTGGGTGATTTAATAAAATTAGACACTTCATCTGGTGTAGCTAAGTTCTTAAAGAGAAATCCAAGTAGCTTACCTTATATATTTTCTATTATTGGTGGTGATAGTGCTAATGCAATATCACATGTTAATACTACATTTAGTTATAGTCCTGCTAGAACTGCATTATCTGAATTAACATCAAACGATTTATTAAGTTATTTACAAACATTTGCTTCTTTTGGAAATGCACAATTGGGAACTTTGTTTCCACCAGAAAAAGATGCTACTGGCAACACAAGTACTTATTACAATGTTAATGATTACTCTGATATTATAGCTCAAGAAAGACCAGGAACAATTGCTTCGGATGTATCGGAAGCCTCTACATATGCTCTTGATTACGGAGTATCAAGTACAGCCACCTTTAAAAGACCTGATATAGATGTTACACTATCTTTAACCAATGTTTCTGATTTAGAAGGAATGACGGTACATGTAACTGCTTTTGTTGTACAAAACACAACTCCACATACAATGTCAGGTATATTAATTAATGGAAATAGTGCAAATCAGTTTAATATTTCTGGAGTGAATACCATGAATTCCACTGCTAATACTATAAACACATTTGATATAAAAGCAGTTTACTTTGAAAATGAATGGAATGCTACTTGTATTGTAGGATAAATGAAACTAGCACTATTAGCTTCAGGAAATGGAACTAATGTTGAGGTTTTATTAAAAGAAAAAAAGTTAGGTAAATTATCTTTAGTAAATTGGAAACTTTTAATATGTGATAATCCAGATGCTTTTGTACTAGAAAGAGTAAAAGTTTTTAATCTACCTAGCTTTATAGTAGAACCAAAAAACTTTGAAAATAAAGAAACTTACGAAACTTGTATTCACCAAAAATTAATTGACTTTGAAATAGACGGAATAGTTCTTGCAGGCTATATGCGTCTAATTGGACCTACGTTATTAAAATATTGGAAAAATAAAATAATAAATGTTCATCCCTCACTCCTACCTTCCTTTCCTGGTAAAAATTCAGTATCAGATGCCATAAAAAGTAAATTTTATACAAGTGGATGTACAGTACATTTTGTTGATGAGGGTATAGATACAGGACCTATAATTGCACAAAAAACTGTATTAATTGAAAAACATGATAACCAAGAAAGTTTATCTGAAAAGATACATAAAGCGGAACATGAATTACTTCCTAAAGTAATTTGTCAATGGAGTAATAGCAAATTTTAGGCACAAAAAAAGCCGAGGTTTTTACACCTCGGCTTTTTCTATTTACTCAGCATTCACAACTTTCATCATTACAGTCTAAACATTTACAATTACCACATTTACAATCCTCACATTTACAGTTTGGATTATTACACATGGAATCTCCTTATTAGAACTGAATACTGATCTTCAAGTCTTCAGTTTGATTTTGTGAACGTGATACCATACTTCTGTTTTCTACATACAATACTTTACCAGAACCTGGCATCATACCTGGTGTGAGTGCAGTATTTGTAGATACAGTATTTGCAACTACATTATCACTCTGAACTGAGTGTAATGTAAGTGACTCTATTTTATATGCATGATCTTGTTGAAGAACAGTAAAGAAATCTTTACGTGGCTTAATAACTCTCAATCTTTCCAAAACAGTATCATGATCTACAACTCTTGCAGTTGCTACCAATTCTCCAGCGTTATATGTCTTTGTTGCAGTTGGAAGACCACTAGCATATGTATTTGAAGTTATAGTACCTGTTGCATAGAAACCGATATCCATATCTGGCTCAAAGAATAGATTCATAGAAGTATTTGCTTTTGCATATGAATTTCCATTCAGATTTACACGATAGCATTGGTCTGTTTTGAAGTTTCTAAACAACTCACCATAACTTGTGCCTGATGAAGTTGGTTTACTTTGCCACAATTTATTTAAATTAGCAGCATCGTAACTTAATGGATTTTTCAAAATACCAATCTTTCTGAATTCGTTTCCTACCGTAAATTCATCAGATTCTGTACCTTCAAATCTTGCGTTAATCATTACATTGAATCCTCCAAACTCCGCAACTGGATCAAATCCATGACCACCTACAGGTGAAATAGTAGCATGTACTTTTGCTGTATTTGCTGCCGCAGGAAATGCTCCGGCACCACTATATGTAGAGACATCTGGTATTACTTTAGCCGAATCAATACGATAATGATACTTACCAGGATTTGTTACTCTTACATCAATAATTCTTCCTGGATCCGAAACTTTGTATACTTTTGGATTTGCAGTAGAATCAAAGATAGGCTCAACAATTGCATATGCGTTAAATCCATCAACAGGATCTACAATTGTGGTTGCCTGATGATTAGGTTCAATTGTGATTCTCGGATGTACTTCTACATGTACAGCAGTTTGTGTACCAGCAACACCAGCAGTTAAACCTGTTATTGTTCCAGCGGCATTAGTACCTGTGATACTATTAACAAATGCGGGATCAATAGTCAGTGATAATTGTGAACCATTGTGTGCTACTGCAGAAACGGGAAATACATATTTTTTATAATTGTCATCAACGAAAGCACCGGTACCAACAGCTTTAATAACAACACCGTATCCAATAAAAGCATCTTTTTTAGTTGATGTTGCAAGAGCGGCGGCACCTGCTGAAAAATCAAATTGATTAACAGCAGTTGAAGCACCTGCATACTTAGAGGCAATTCCTTTATCAGGCCATTCCGGATCAATATTATTGAAATCAGCATTTGTAATTTGAAATACTAATGATCCTGCATTTATATCTATAACTGCGCTTGCTGTATTACATGCAAGTTGATAAAAACCATCTCCACCTTTAATATCATATCCATGTAAAGTACCCGCAGAGTCTACAACTGCAGTTTTTTCAACTAACACGTTCATAATTGTTCCGTTAGTTGCATTTTCTTCTACAGTATATTGATCTGAATAATCGTTAATACGATTTCCATTTTCTCTACGTATGGTTCTTACTGGTATGTAAGAAGTTGTTACAAATTTAAGTGCTTCACCGGCATCAATAGTATAATAGTATTTCCACTGATAACCATCATTTTTTTCTGTTTCAGTATCTGTAGAATCCACAATCATATAATCTTCACTGACTCCACTGGTTTGTACAAAATTAAGAGGTTCACGATAAGATGAAAAGTCCCAAATATAAGTATTTGATCCATCTACCGAAACTTCTTTAAATCTACCAACTCCTTGTTTAATTGCTTTATAAACTCGGAATCTTTGGTTTACTGTATGCAAAAGCATATCATCGTCAAATAGATTGTCTAATCTATCATCATATCCATCATATTTTAATCCAGTTTTCCAATTTCTTACGCCTGCTTTAATTTCATCGGCTCTCTCTCTTTTAACAACATGAGAAACTTCACCGCTTGAAACTTTTTTAGCAGCAATCATATCGTCCCAATGATTAAAATGGGAATCTTTCACACTATCCACAGGATTAGGTGGATTATTTTCATTAATATTTGGGTCTACACTTCCGTCTGGTGTATCTGTTGAAGTCCAGGCCGCTACTCTACCAATAAATAAATACATCTGATCATCTAATGCAAAGAAAGGAATTCTATTCAATCCATTAGTACCTGTGCTTGTATCCGTAATTCCCCCAGAGGCAACGTCTAAAGCTTGTGTATTAGGATCAACTCTCATCGCATTGATAGGAATGTAGCCACCCACTTCATTTTGAGATCGTTCTTCAAAACTTTCTCTAAATTGTTTAGCATTACTTACACGAAAACTGGTATGCACTAGTGCTGGCATATCTACTCTCCTTTAATTTAAATTTTAAACCTCTATTTCAATTCCATCACTTTTCTACACTAAGATAGTGGAATTCAATAAATTTATCTGCTCTACTGTCATTACTGCATTATTTACAATACTAGTCGTAAAAGTATTTAGTTCACTAATATTCCAAGTATAAAGTTCATTTTTTATATAATTCATCTTTAAACTAGAGTGATTATATCTTTTATGATTATTTCTTCTTTTTATTAATCTCTCATCATAATATTTCAATCTGAAATCTAAGAAATTATCAACATAATTATTTAATAAAAACTCCTCTAGTGTTATTCCATTATTTATATTATTTATTTCAGTTCCTAAACCGTCAACATTTCCATTTGCATTTACACTTCCAAAAGTATTTGCAACTCCAAAGGTAGCATTCATATATAGTTTCAAATCATATGGAACAATAGAATCTATATTAACATAATTATTATTATTGTATTCAGAAATTTTATATGTAGAATCAAATATATTTTTTGATAACAGTTCAGCTTTCACAGAAGGAATATGGTCTTCCAAGTAATCTGATAGTTTTAATTTTTTCTTTTCATCAATAGTTCCATATAAGAAATCATGGCGAATAACTTTATCAATATCAAATAATTCATTTCTGTTGTTTATTTCTTCAAATAATTTTTCAATATTTTCTTCATCACCTAATACAGGAATACTATCTACAAAACTACTTTCTCTGTGTCTAATAGTTGAGGATTCCTTTAATTTAGTAACTAATTTTTCTTCATCTTCAAATACGCTACTTATAACATTTCTTGAATGTCCAAATGGTATTGGTCTTACATTTTCAATTTGATCACTAATCACAGCATTTTTACGTTTTTCAATTGTACCTAATAAGAAGACATCAGTTATCTTATCTTTTAATGAAACTACTGAATTGTCAACAGGAAGTATCATTTCTTCTGAAAAATCAGTCAAACTTTCGGTTTCTACGAAAGAAGCATCTAAGAAAACTGGTTGTGTTCCTATAAGGAAATCATCTACAGTTTTTAACTTTGGTAGATACTTGTCTACAAATGATTGACTAATTATTGTAGGCTCATGAATTTCTTCAGACACAACTGTTCTATTAATATCAATACGATTTTCAAGTATAGTGAAATCCAAGAAGCCGTCTATTATTTCATAGTATTTTCTTAAAATAAAATCTTTTTTAGTAATTATATGTCTATCTGAAATTACATTGTGATTATTTTCATATTCATGAAACTCTAATTGTTGATCTATAGTTGCGTCTAAAAATGTAGTATTTCCGAATGTTACTGTAGTGTGGGGATATTCTTTAGTAGTTAAATCTAATTCTGGTTTATAGATTATTCTTGGTTCATGAAGTGCTCTTACAGAAGGAATGTAATTTAAATCAGAAGTAACTATAGGAACATCTAAGTAATCTCCTATTAAACCATAAAACCATTTCATTCCAATTCTACGATTTCTACCCATGACAACATTTTTATCAAGAACAAATTGATTGTGTTCATATTCATGAAACTCTAATTGTTGATCTATAGTTCCATCTAAGAATGTAGTATTTGCAAATGTTACTGTTGTGAAAGGAGTAAATTTAAATATACCATCTAGTTCAGGTTTGTAAGTTATTTCAGGTTCATTAAGTACAGAAACTGAAGGAATAGATTGTCCACCCCATTCTACTATGGTCTGTTTTCTAAATATCTCTTTTATATTTTTATTTAAGAAAGGACTAATTTTTTCTTGAGTAGCAAATATAGAAAATCTATCAGGAATAAAGGTGTCATTTTCAAAATCAAATTCTTCAATCATATCACTTGTTGCATCTAAGAAAGTTGTATTTGGAAAATATACAGTTGTTATTGGAGTTATTACCGTCTGAGCATCTAGTTCTGGTTTATATGTTATTTCAGGCTCATTCAATACGGAAACAGATGGTATCGTATCCTTATTGTACTCTCTCAATATTTGAGTACGCATGTTTTTTCTAATATCTTTATTTAAAAATGGATTTATAAAGTTATTCGTAGAAAAAGTTGCGAATCTATCTATTATTGATATATCATTTTCAAAATCAAACTCTTCGGTCATGTAACTTGTTGCATCTAAGAAAGTAGTATTTGGAAATGTAACTGTAGTAAATATGTCTGTTTTTGTATTTGCATCAATGTCTATTCTTCTAATATATCTTGGTTCTGTTAAAGGAACAACTCCTGGTAAAGTATCTTTATTATATTCTTTTAAAAATTGATTCATCATATAACTTGCAATTTTTCTGTCAAACCATCTGCCAATAATATTTCCTTTAGAAAATGTACGGTTTCTATCAAATATTGGAACATTGTGTTCAAAAGTATCTTCTATGAAAGTAGAAATAGATCCATCTAAAAATACTGTGTTTGGAAAATAAACTATTGTATGTGGATCGTAATATGTTTTAATTTCATCAGATAATGTTCTCAAACTTTCTATATGTGTTTCTCCTAAAACTAACGCTTGAGGTAAAGCATCTTTATCATATGCTTTAACTGTTTGTAGTCTCATGGATTTTTTTATAGGTAAATTGATTACTCTATCTATACGCCTTCTTAATGAAAATAAACGATTCCTATCTATGATTTCATTCATTATTTCAATATGAGGCTCAGGAGTTTGCTCACTTAAACTACTATCCAAGAAAGTTGTGTTCGGAAAATATACAGTTGTTATTGGTGTTATAATTGGATTAGTTATCTCAGCTAAATCTCTTAAACTTAAAATATTAGCCATTCCAGTTGCTGCCGCTATTGGTATTCTATCACCAACATATTCTAAGAAAGAATATTTTCTATACTCATCTATAAAACGATCTGTCCAAGGTTCAATTTTATCTCCATATTGGAGAAATTCATTTCTAGATAAAACATCAAATTTTACATAAGTTGTTTTTTCTTGAAATAGAACAGTAGAAGAATCTAAAAATGTTGTGTTTGGAAAATAAACTATAGTGTCAATTTGTTCAGCGATAGATACTGCCTGTTCTTGAGGCCGTACATATAAAATTGCTTCTTCTACTGTTGTGGCTCTTCTTGTTAAATCTCCTAGCCATCTTCTACTAATAGCCTTTAACCAAGGTTTAAAGAATACAGGTACCCAAGGTTTTATAATTTGACCAAAGTCAAAAAATAAAAATCTGTCTAGCAAATCAACTTCTATTTTTCTAAATATTTCATTTTCTGCAACAGAAAATGTATTTCCGGCAGGAGCAGGATCTATTCCACCAGAAACTAAAGTAGATAAAGGTTCTAAACCATCATTAACTGCTAATAAAGAAATATTTGATAAGTATGGAATGGGTTGATCTATTTCTACGGTCGGTATTAAACTATCTACATCATCATGCATTATAAGTTTTCTACTTAAATCTGTAAGTTCGGTAGAAGATATTTGAAACGGAGATATATAATTTAAAGGTATAGATATTTGTGTTCTTTCTAATACACTAGTTTTAAAATTATCTATAATAGCATGATTGATTACTGAAGGAACTTCTATTTTAACATCAAAAACAGTTCTGTCAAAAATTGTATTTTTTCTACCCTGATGTGCGAAACCAAAATCAAAAAAGAAATCGTCTCTATCAAAGCCTACATCTGTTCCACTAAATTGGAACGGTCTTTTTAAACCATATCCAAAAACATTTTCTTCTAGATGAGTTGTATATTGAGTAGGAGGACTTTCACCTAATGTAGCATCAACTTCATTTATTCTTGAAATAACATAACGTACATTATGATTCTTAGGTATTAAATTATCTATATTAGTCCAATTTATAAGATTTCCATCTTCAACTATTGAACCTAATTTTTCTTTTTCACCAAACACATTTATATCAGCAGCAGAAATCAAAGCATTAATTCTATTTTTTTGTAAATCCTCTATTTTATTTAAAACAGTAACAATTGCTTTAGGATCAAATTGATGGTCAGGAGAAAGTACATTAATATTTTCTGCAAGTAATGTTAAAGCTGTCATATCACTAAAACTTATTTCATAACCTTCTATATCAACTTTTGGTTTATATCCACGTATTGCTGATATATAATTTTCAAAGGAGAGTTTAGATACTCTGTTTTTTCTTTCATTAGCGAATCTACCAATATCAAAATTAGCTGCTTCATTTTCTTCACTAACAAATCTAGCAACAGGAGTTTCATTTGGTGAAGAATGTGGTAGTGGAAATGTTATAGTAAATGATTGATTATCTTCATTAATGACAGTGTGTAATGGTAGTTCATCTATAGCATAAGCCCGGGTATTTGCTGATGCTTCATTAGAAAGGATATCTTCATTAAATGTTTTAAAATCTTTTGATAAGTCAAGGGTTACATAATGAAATTTATTAGGTTCACCAGTTTCTATATGTTTTAAAAATCCGCTATAGTCAGAAAAATAAAATTCTTGTCTAATTAAGTTTAGTGAAAATTCTGGTTTAGCTAGAACTACATAATCAAGGGTCAGGGGGGAAATTCGGGCTAGGTCCACCACTATCGATGGCTCTGGGCCGAAGGTCTGGCTGTTTCCCTTTCGTACTAAAGAACTGAAAAAAAAAAGTTCGGAAGGAGCCACCTCCGGGTAAGGATTGTTAGTATTTGCGTTGGAATTAAAATCAAATATAATTGTGTTGGAAGGTGGCTCTATTTCCAACATATGTGACAAATCTATTTTTATACCTTCTAAGAAATCCTCTGTATGCAAAACATCTTCTTCTGTTCCAATTTTTGCAACAGTAAATTCATTATTAATAGCATATGACATATGTACAAAATCTAAATCTGGCTCACTTATCTTTATACCACTCTTAATGAAATTCTCTATGTTATCTATTACAACACAATATAAAGTACCTGTATAGCTTACTCTATTTCTTGTAATGTTATTTTTTATTCTAACCTGTTCATTTACAACAGATTCATTTGAATATAGTTTACTCAAATCTACTGTGTTAAAGAATGAAGAAGTTCTTGCAATATTTAATTTTTTGGATTTTACCTTAAAAAGTAATTTATCTATACCTGAAGTAACTAATTCTTGTTCTTCCGTTACAGTAATAGATAGTCCTGCATTATCTGTATATTCGTATAGATAACCATCATAATCAGACTCTATAATTAATTTGGGTTTTTTCCATTTAACAATTCCCTTTTCACTAACATCAGCTACATGATCATCATAAGTTAAATTTTTAAACATTACCCAACCACGATCTCTAGTAAGAATTTCACTTGTAGGTAAATATGCAGCTTCTCCATTTAAAGAGTTTCCACTAATTAAAGGTTTATAAACTGCTGTTTCACTAAAATCAAATGAAGTATTACTGTATTTTACATCATCTCCGCTGGTTCTATTTCCTGTATAATCTGAGATATCACGTACTATAATCATACCACCTCTATTAAAAGAAGCAGTGTGACGATTAATATAATCTATTGTTATTCTAAAATTATCAATGGTTTTATCTTTGGCTGAGTCAATTGGACCTGCTTTATATTTTATTAAATCAGTTCTCCAGTTAGCTTCATCTTCTACGTTTACTATTTTCATGAAAGATTCAACAGATACTAATCCATCATAGTAAAATTGTTCTGTAATTAAATTATCTTTGTTATCAGTAGCCAAATACTTATCAAAAGAAGTATTACTTTTGCGTCTATTGTTTGAGTAATAAAAATCATATAAAGGACTTTGTAATGGATTTGTTACTATATCATCTATGAAATATTTAAAAGTGGCAAATATATCAGGTATGCCATCCATACCACCACCAATTTCTACTCTATGATGATCTTTTGTTGTAATAGTTTCATTACTAATTTGAGAGACTTGTATTGTGGGTTCTACTAATATTTTATTATCATTTAAAATAAAGTCGTCTTTGTTCAGAAGTTTATCTTTTTCTATCTGAACTACCATGTGAGGATATATTTCACTTTGTAAATATCCTGCAGTTTCGTTTTCTATTTCTGTAAATTCAAAAGTTTTTATTCTAGTTTCTAATTCAGATTCAAATTTATTTCTTATGAACGCTAAAAATCCTGCTGGATGCAATTCATCTAATAATAGAGGTTCAATTAAATCTGCTGGTATTTTTGTTATAATTTCATAAGAATAATGTTGATAGTAATAATTATCAAAGAAATACTTATTTGATGAAAGCATACTATCATTGTTTAAGAAATCTCCAAAAGGTTCAAACAATAAACCAGTTTCATATTCAAGTTTACCTGTTAATCCATGTTCTATTAAAGAGTCATAAAATGTTAGTGTTTCCGGAGGTCTTTTGAAAATAACTTCATCTGTATCATCTACCATCAAACCAACATCATCTATTTTTAATTCTGATATTCCATCACCTAGTTTAGACTCTAAAACAGCAGTGTCACTTAAAGGATTGATATTTACAAGGTCTTTAATTTCGGCAGTTAATTGAGCGTTATTATAAGTAAAAGTTACATCTGTATCGTTTTCTAAATTTGTTGCAGACCGTTGAGTAACGAATCTTTTAACTTTAACATTTTCACTCTTAATAGAAATACCATTAAATAATATAGGAGTTTCATCTGTATCAATATCTACTTCCCCTATACAAGTTGCTAAAGTTTCATCATTTGGAACATTGGTAGCTCCTGATATAGTGAGTGAGGTATTTGCAACAATGTATTGTGCATTAGCTTCATAAGTCGCTGAGTTTACATCTGTATCAAATAATACATCAAAGTAATTTAATAAACTTGCTTGAGTTAATGAATTAAATGCAGTAGTTCTTGGTGGTAATTCATAGCCTAATCCAGAATCTTCAAATTTAACTTCTTTAATTGAACCAACCTCATAATCTGAAGCAAAACTTACTGGAAGAACTTGTAAACTGTTAGTGTTCTGAAATGTATTAGAACCTGAAAATACAGTGTTATTTAAATTATAATTTTGAAATGTACTTACAGGTCTATTTTTTATAGTGTTATAATAACTATTAAAAAACTGAGTTAATGTTGGATTTACATCAATTGCAGTAACTTTAGCTTTTGCTGAATAAGTTGCTCCTGTAAATTCATTATCAAATACAATTGGATCACCGACACGATAACAAACTCCAGAATCTTTGATATCAATTTTTGTGACAGAGTGTTTCTTTAATTTAGAAATTCTACCCATACCATCATCAAAGGTAAATCTATCATCTACACTATGACCTATTCCACCGTCTATAGGCTTTACACCAATAATAGATTCTAATATTTGAGTTCTTCCTTTTTCAACACCTGTGCTTATATCATAGGCAATAATTGTTTCATCTTTAACAAATGTTCCGTTTATATAAATTAAATCTAAAAATCCACGAAAAGTATTGTCTAGATATCTTGATACAGTATTTTTACAGGTGGCAGTAGCTCCAGATATCGTACCAACTATTCTAGCGTTACTAAATGTTGAACCATCTCTGTTGATTTTTATTTGAACTAAATTTTTCTCAGTATATCCACTATCAGAGAGCCGTAAAATATCTACTTTTGGATAATATAATTCTATGTCATCTTCAAAAAATATTCTAAAAAACCAATAATAAGAATTTTCAGTATCTTTATTTTTGTAATAATCTAATATTCTTTTAGTTAGAGTTTTTGGATCAACTCTTTTAAACACACTTTCATCAAGTGATACATTATTTTTAAAATATTTTTTAAATACGTTTAGTGCGGTATCATAAGAAGTATTATCTTCAATATCATTCATGTATTGATATATATTTTTATAAAGACTTCTTATGAAATATATTTCTCCAGTATCACCGTTAAATATAACTTCATTTTTATAAAACTGATTTCCTTCTGTTATATAATCAAAGTATATTCTATTGTTTGTAACAATTTTTACAACTGCTTTAGCTTTAGATAAAGAGCCGTAAATTAGATCACCTTCTGATAGTTTTTTGTTATCAGATAAAACTATAATTGAAGATTCTAAAAAGTTGTAGTATTCTTCTACAAACTTTATGAATTGAGGGTATTGCTCATAAAAATAGTTGGGCAGTTGGCTTTCAACTAAATCTTTGGGTGTTGTCATGAGTAACTGGTTCCACTTGACGTTGAAGAAGAGGTATCGGTTCCTCCACTAAACAATTCTGCTGTTGCTATATTAGAAGATGTTGACGAATTATCTACAAATGGCACAGGATTTATATTAACATCACTAACACTAATAGTTAAAACTTGCTCTTTTGCTGGTGTTATAACATAATCATTTGTTTTCATTTCAAATGTCATTTCAGAAGATGTTCCACTTATAGTAATTGGAGAAAAATTTTGTAATTCTAATGTACCATTACTGTAATTAATAGTGCCTATATTTTCAATTAATGTAAATTGTTGGGTTGCGTTTGAAACAATTTTATCAAAAACTATTTGTATTTTGCTGTAGTCAGAACTTTCCTTGAGATAACAATTGTTAACAACTAGATTATTACTATCAAAGTAAGAAAACTTGGTTGCCGATAGACTACCTCTTTCTACTTCATTATTAAAGTTTACTTTATAGTAATTTCCCGTACCTACATCTATATCTCTTTTTTGATAGAGTTTGACTTCTACAAATACACCCATATAATATCTATTTAAATCACTTATAGTTTTTATTATATTTGCTGTTTGAAAAGAACTGAAAAACTTTAATAAATTATTTTGAGTAAAATCAGATACTGTTTGTTGTACCTCAGTGACAATATCTACATCAGACATGTTTATTCTTACTGCATCATACACAAGCCTAATATCTAATTTTATATAAGTATATTCTGGATCTATAACATAAGGTAAAATAGTAATTACATTTACTTCTTGTAGCTTATCTAATATTTGCTGTTTTTCTGAAGCAGAAGTAAAAGTTCTGTTTCTAGGTTTTACTGCACAAAATACACTCCCATATAAAGGAGGAGTATTTTTTTCTCCACCCCAAACAGATATTGATTCTATAAATGGAAAATATTTCATTAACATTATTTGATAGTCTTGTTCTGTTACAGATCTATTTTGACTAAAAAATAACTTTCTAGAATTGTTTCTTATAGTGTCTATATCTTCTTCAGCTTGACCCTGAGAAGAAACTTGTGTTGTTTGTACTAAATGAGTTGTTGGTAATAATGTTGTGTCATCAAGAGTAAAATTTAAACAATCGTTACCATTAACGCCAGAAGTTACTAGATACGAAACATCTATTATATTATTATTATTTAACTGTCTGCCTAAAACATTATCACCAAATATTAATTGATATTTTCCACCAAAATTTTCTTCAACATAAAATATTCTAGATCCGGAATTAAGTAGTGTTATATCATAAACACGATTATATCTTATTCTTTCTGTTGTTTGAGAACTTTCTCTTACATATACATTTAAATAATCTAAATCTATATCTGTGCTTGAGATCTCATACTTTTTTTCAAGCAATAAATTATTCACTACTATATTTTCAGTAATAAAAGTTCCTTGAATTAAATCTATTGAGGATGTATAAGAATTAGTTCCATTAAATACTGTTACATCTTTACTTACAAAAGGAAGCACTTCTCCAGTAGCTTTAACACCACTAAACTTAGTAGATCCTGGTAATGTAATAACAGTATTAAAATTTGTAGTTTCTGTTAATCTAACAGCTACTATAGCTTTTGCTGATGTTTTTGAATTCGCAACATATCCAAGTTGTTTAGCAATTGATACTGCATTTTTTCTTTTCTGTGCCGTATCTAAAAACATTTCACTTGCAACTTGATTTAAATAATAAGCAGAATATTGTGTATTATAAGTTAATAAATCTACTAGAAAATTTAATCCAGATGCTTCAAAATCATAATTTTCAAATTCAGATTTGCTTTTTACATAATCTACTAAATTGTTTCTTAGAACATTAAAGTCTAATTCGTTTATATTTTCCGTAGGAATTCTAGACATCTATCTTATTCTCTTTATTGTTTTTTCAAGAGTCAATAACTCTAAAGGATTTGATAATAAACTAAATGAAATAAAAATCTTTATATTATTTAAGTCTTGTTCTATATCTACAGATTCTAAGTTTATTCTCGGTTCGTAATTATTAATTTGATTTTTTATTGTTGTAGATAATAAATCTTCTTGTATGAAATTATTAAGTTCAAAAACATAGTCTTGTATACCCACTCCAAAATCATTATTATATAATTTTTCTCCTGGTCTAGTATATAATATATGATTTAATGCGCGGAATATTGCTGTTTTAGCATCTAAATTCTTAACAGTTTTTGAACTAGGGTGAGGTATAAATTTTAAATCTATATCTGAAAATCTTGACATTTAACTTTATTGTCTTTAGATTTATTTATCTAAGCTATTTTAATTGGTTCTATAAAAATTGATAGCAGTATCAATTTTAAAAGTAAAGACTCTCATATTAAAATCAGGATCTTGATAACCTATTAAAATATAGGGTTTTAATATGGTTAAGTCTTCTACACCTAAAGGTATTTCACCAATGAATCTTTTTTTCTTTGTTCTTCCAAATTTGAAAACTTCGGAAGAGTCACCATTAAGTTGAGTTGCATATCTATGAGCATTTTTTTGTCCTTCAAATAAAACACCCATATACACATCTATTTTATTTATCTCAGGAAAGTTTGTGTTATAGATAGCATTAGTGGCAGCATCGGCTACTTCAACTTCCATTTCAAATTCAAATCTATATAATGCATTGTTTGTAATGTTATTATCATCTTGACTAAGTTTTAAAGCATCTTTAGATTTGACACCGTGCAAAAAGTTACTATCTAATGTACCTATAATATTAAATTCATAAGGAGTTGAGGAACCTATTGCATTAAAATATGAAGGGTCAGAAGATAATGCATCAATATTATTATCATCTAATTCAAAACTATTTGTTGTACGAAATCCGTCAAAGCTTAATGTTATTGCTTCAGGATCTTCTCTTTCTTTTACTGAAGGAGATGGATTTGTATCTTTACTTAATTGTAATTGTATTTCTTCTAAATCTGTAACAGACCTTACTTTAGTATTAGTTGTTATAAAATCTAAATCAAGACCATTAGGATCTAGTATCTTATCTATCTGACCTGTTTCAATATCAGTGTCAAGGTCAGCAGAATCGTTTAATCCTAATAATTGAGAAATATGTCTGACTGGATAAAAAGGTAATCCTTTTGGAAGATAACTTAGAAAAAGAAGGGAAAACCCAAATTCATTTGAATAATCTAATTCTGCTCTTGCAATGTCTGCATATATCTTAGCTTTGAGATAAGCTATTTTATTTCTACGTGAAGTTTCTTCATTTTGACTTTTAGAAAAAATACCTCCATTATTTTCAATATTAGTATATATAGCAGAACCTACTTCAAAGGGTTTGGTAATAGATGATTGTAATTTATTAATAGTGTTTGCTCCAAGTTCTTTTGCAGCATCAAGACTATCATTCCATTCTGTATCTGTCATTGCATCTAATATTGACTTATCTTCTAGACTTTTTTTCCTTTCGTTAGCAGGATCATTTTTCTTTGCGAATAAAGTATTAATTTCTTCTTTAATCTTCTCTGCTTCTACTGGATCAAGTCTTTTAATACGTCTTAAATGTTTGTCTACAGATGCTAAATTACTTGGTCTAAAAGAAGATTTAGGAGGTCTGTCTTTATAATTTATATCGTCAACTCTTGTTAACTTATTAGCTAATTCATCATAACCCTCTAAGCCGTTTGTTCTTGCATATCTTCCATAAACTTTAAATTTTAAATTTAGTTGGAAATTTAATAATGTTATTATTTCTTCAATAGCGTCTATTAGAGTCACTAAACTTTCTTTAATATTTTCAAGTTGCTCTATTGTATTATCTAATAAGCTATCTTTTGGAGAATTACTTGCTGAAACTGTTTCATATAAACTTGTTACATAGTTTTGAACATTTTTAATTATGTTTGTAGTTCCTGTTAAATCACTAAAATTTAATTTAGCCCATGCACCCCCACCATCTTGGTTATATGGTTGTTCTGTGCTTTCCCAAACTATACCATCGGCCAGAACTGTTTGATCTCCTCCTTCAACTTTTATTATTTGTACATATTTGTTAGCAACAATAGAATCATATGTGGCTGTTATATTACTATTTTTGTCTTTTACTGATTGAATTGTAAACGTATGTACATGACTTGTTTTTTCAATCAATGAATCTTCTACATTATATGTTTGTTGAAATAAGTTTTTATAAAGGTTATTTTTATTGGCAAGAGTATATTCATCATCATAATATATTACTTTAGCAGATTTTGTTAAGTCCAACTTGTTATTTTCTTGATATAACTTAATTTCTTCTAATTGTAATGTTTTTGTTTTAACAATATCATTTGCAGTATTAGCAGTATCAAGAAATTGTTCCTCTGTATCTTTTCTTATTTTATTTTCTATGTCTATCAAATCTTCTTCATATTTCTTTAATTTGGCTTCTCTTGTATTTGTGCTATCAATAATACTTGTTACCATTGTAAATGGATTTCCACCCTCTAAATCACCTGATGTAGACTTGTTTTTTAAAGCAGTTGCTGCTGTTTTGATATCATTAAAACGATTAGTTAATGATGTGTTCATATCAGAAGATATAGCAGACGCACTATTATATGCGTTTAAAGCCTCTAGAAAACTTCTTAATTCTGCATATCTATTTTTACCGAAAGAAGATTCACTAGAATATTTTATAATTGCACTTGTTATTGAATCTTTTTGAAAGTAATGTTTGTTTAATACTTCTTGTATATTCAAAACAGTATTATCTTCTTCAAGATTTAATCTAGATAAATCATCAAGAATATTTTTTGCTGCAGGAACAATTTCCCAATAAATTATTTCTGTTTTGATATCTTTAATATCTTCTTTTTGAGCACTATATCCACCTAACCTTCCTTCAAAAAAATCATTATCAAGATTTTCTCGAAATGCACTGTCAAAAACAGCATTTGCTGAATTTGCAGCAATATCAAAATTTGTATTTGCAATTGCTCCTTGGTTAGCTAAATCTTGTTCTAATTTTTCTTTTCTCGCTTCTGACATATTTAAGATAGGATCTGCAGGAACGATAAAGATATTTTCTAAATTTTCATCAACTGGATATAATAAACCAGAAGTTTGATTTTTTTGCTCTAATTTTGTGCTTGGATTAAACGTACTTAATGATAGTGAGCTTAATTTATTATCTGTCAATACTTTTATTTTTTTAGTAGACGTATCATTGAATAAAGACTTCATATCATCGTGCATTCCCTCCAACTGTTGTAGTTGAAAGATATTAGCAAGACCTAGAATAGAATCTAGAAAGGCACTAATGGAATCTATATTTTCAGTTATATCTAATGAAAAATAAAGAAACAATCCATCATATGTACCAAGAGGTCTAGATAAATTATCAATAGAAGTTTCTACATTTATAAAATCACTTCTTGTATATTTTTTATCTCCTTCTGCAAAATCTGTTCTATAGAAAGAATCATATAATTTTTCAAATTTTCTCCCTGATTTTTTTAATCCTTCTCCTATTGATGTTTGATAGGGTTTTGTTCTTGGTAGATTCTCATCAGAAACATCATAAAATTTTCTATATGCAATACTTGCTTGTTGTTCTAAAGAAGTTGTGGGTAAATTTCTTAAACCCCAATTATTTGTATTAGGCGGAATTACTAATGCATAAACTCCTAATCTTAATAAAGAATCTAAAGAATTATAAATAAAATCATGAATATATTTTAATACTGCTCTCATGAAATTTTCTAGTAAATCTAAAAAATCACGAACTAGTGTAAGAGCAGTAATAGCAAAATCAAAATTATTTACAACTAAATTCCGAACATTTTGCATGTATTCTAAGTTTTCTTCAATTACATCCTTATTACCAAGACTAATAAAAAATGCAGAGTTGGCGACTTCTTTCCACTCTCCAGCGGTAGCAGTTTCGGTATCAAACTTCTGTAATTTATCTGTAAAGGTTGCAAAATCTCTACCAGTTGCCTCTCTATATTCCCCTATTGTCGGCATGACCCCTTTTTATTTTTTTCTTCTTTTTGTAATTTTTCTATAAAGGAAACACATAGCTTTAAAGTATCACGTACTTGTTCTAGTTGTTTTATTTCTTTTTCTATCTTATCCTTACTATTTACATTCTCTGTCATATATCTTTGTTCCTATTATATGGTAATTTCTATGATTTACTGTGTTACCAGTCTCATCTACAACATTTGCGGCATTTCTATTTTCAATATCTTGATCTATAATTTTTTCATAATTTACCAAACTATTGACAGAAGAACGTAATTCCTCTGAGATACCATTAGGTTCCAAATACCATAATATAAATTCTACAATTTTGTAAGATAAGTTTTTAGGAGTACCCGTAGATAATGTTTTAAATTCATTAGGATCAGAACATAATTTTGTCCAAGTATTAACATCATAGCCACTTTTTCCTTTATCAAATATATTTTTCATTTCTGAAAATTTACCAATAACATCATTTATTGCAGATATTTCATTTAAATTAACTGAGCTACCTATATTATAATCTGTAATTGCAGAGTCATATTCACTGACTGTACTGGTATAACTTGTAGGTGTAGCAGCAATAGTTGCTTCTGGTATAAAGTTTTTAAGAAAATTTAAATTACTTGTTTTGGCATCATCTGGCCATCCTGTGTTTGCTAAGTAATTATTCCAAACAGTTTCATCTGTTGGATACATTATATCAAATAAGCATTTATCTTGACTTGTTCTACGAATCTCAACATTTGCAACAGGACTTTCTGTTTCTAATAATTTAATATTGAAATTAGTTTCTACTCCTGTACCTGATACGTCTTTTAATTGTTTTGCTAATTGTTCATAAAATACTCCTATTTTAGTTTCAAATAACAAACGAAATAAATTAGGAACAAAATATTGATACTTTTTTAAAGTTGGAATCTGTGAGTTAGCTAAACGGCTTCTAGTATTTTCAACAATTTCATTTTGCAAATAAGGTGCATCTAAATTAATTACACCACCGCCTCTGTACGGATAAAAAGGACTTTGATCAAAATAAGGAAAATAATATTGTGTGTATAAAAATGCGTAATAATCAATAGGGTTATAGGTCGGTGGTGATTGAAAATATTTATATGCTGGATGTTTTATTATTTGAGTTTTATCAAGTGTTGTTTTTGTTGTTGAAATAACAGCAGCATGAGCATCTACACTACCTCTGAAACCATCTACATCTAATCCGAAAATAAGATTTAGTAATCCATTGATAGCATCAAAAACTGGAGCGAAAATTGCTTTAACACCACTCCAAATAAAACCTCCAATATCTATATCAATAATGCCGGAGATTTTCATCCAGCTTAAAGGATTAGATGGTCCAAAGGCAATCAGTTCAAAATCAAATCTACCACCTCTAGCTTCTCCAACACCTACAACTCTTAACGTATTTTCAAATGGCTTTCTATGTATTGTTAATACATACTTTTTATTATAAGTTACATTTTCACCTTCTGGTACAAATCCTGTTGAAAAATATGGATTAAAAAAGAAACTTGCTGTATTTTGATTTCTATATGACAATGTTTTATCATCTTTAACATCTTCATTATTACCTATCCAAATTGTATGTGTGCTTCCGGTGCTACATTTATTTCCACTTATATTACCAGGAACTCTTTCATTTGCAACTCTAACATCTATTTCTACATCAACAGCAGTTTCAAAACCATTTTCTATATCTCCCCAAGTGCCTTCCCAATTATACAAACCGACAGTACAAGCATCTTCTGTATAATCCTCTGGGTCTGTATCTGCATTTGTTATACCCGTGTTTCTTTCCCTTGTACTACTAACAGTAAGTGACCAATCTTGATTAGGATTATCAATCATTTTAAAGGGAATATCTATACCATCACTAAATGTTTCTATAGTAGATACAATAGAACCTGGTGAATTATTAGCGATGTCTGTCTTATCAAGTGCTCTATTCAATTCATTATTATATGGACCTAAACCCAATCCTTTATTATCACCATCTGATCTTAATACACTATCTGGAGCTATCCAATTACCTAAGTAATCGTAAAAGTTTTTAGCAGGAACTTTCATAATAGTATCTGCCGTTTCATTATCTGGTTTCCAATCCTTATTGATGATAAGTTCTGGAGATACAACAGTAGCAGTACCTATGATTTGATCGTATATCTTTTTTATCTTGCGAAATTTTGCCATATTATATTAGATAATTCTAGAGTGATAATTAGGTTCATGACCGATTTCTGCATTTTCAACAATAGCTGTTACTGGAGTTAATGCAGGACCTCCTGATATTGGAGGAGATGGATTTATTATATTTGTAAACGAATCATATTTTACAAGTAGTGATTCTTTAATAGTTGATGTCTCTCCTGGAGTAATACCTCCACTATTAAAGAAAATAACATTTGCTACATTTGCATTAAGACCTGGTAAAAATCTGATATCAAATGCTCTGTCATAAGCAAATCCATATATTTCTGCTGCTATATCATCCGCTTCTATTTTATAAAATTGATTGAATAACGATAGTGGAACTCCTGGATATGTTGATAATATTGGAACATTAAAGCCACTAATATTATAAGTATCGTGATAACCTTCACTAAAAGCGAATTCCTCATTTACAGGTGAAGCGGCGCCCAACTCTGCATTAATATAAATTGGATTATAAAACACATGCACGTTATTTGCATTTGCAGGAGGTGATACTACATTAAATGAAACTTTTGTTGGTGCTGGTACTACACTAACTTCTTCAACTGTTATTTCAACTTCTGGATCTGTCATGCCAATAAACAAATATAACTCTTCATCAATTACAGAAGAACCATTTAAAAAATTAAACGGTGTCATGTTAGTATCGGTGGATACGTCAGTAGTTTCTATATAAATGTTATTATTTGATTTGAAATTTTGATTGTATGTTAAAGTGTGTATATCATCTGCATATTTTAATACATTATTAGCAGTGTCAATTGTTTCATAATCAGGAACACTCCAATTAAAAAGGTTTGCACTTGGATATGTTACAGGAGCAACAAGCGAATCGTCAATTACTGTATTTGCTGCTTTAGTTATTAAAGGTACTTTATTAGTATATAAAAATACTATACCAGCAGTATTTGCTAACGTAGCATTAGTTTTATATGAACGAACATTAAAAACCTTTACAGTTTGTAAAGTGTCTTTATTCCATGAATCTGCACGAAACTTATATCTCAATGGTTGTGTCGCATTTCCTCTACCATCTGTTGCAACAACTTTTAATGTATTGATGTTATTGTTAATATTTGCAGCAGGTACTGTAAAATCGGAGGGAAATGTGGTGATAGTGGGTAGTGCTTGTCCGTTTAATTCAACATCAACTTTTAAACCTGTTGCACTAATACTATCATAAACATCTACCTCAAATGTAGCATCCGCACTACTAAAAATATTTGTTTTTGATCTAAGGGTCATTAAAGGAGGATCAGTATCATTAAAAGAACGTAATATATATGTTTTACTACCAGGAACAACATTATCATGTGAGTCTTTTCCAGTAAGTACTAATTCATATTCATTATCTCCTATAGGAAACGCATTAGATATTGGAATTGTTCCACTACTAGCAGTAACACTACCAGATCCTTTACTAACAACAGTGCTAACTCCATCTGCTTTGGTTTGAATTAAAGACCAGTTTAAGGTCTTAAAACTAGCATCACCATTACTTCCTCTTTTTACACCGGAACTTGTAAATTCTACAATTGGAGTTTCTCTAGTAGCTCTCCAACCTCCTAATCCAGAAACTACTTCCCATCCGTTACTTTCAGTAAATATTCCAGAAAAACTTATTGCCATTTTATTATATACCTTTTAACATTTTAAATTTCTTCATATTCAACTAATCGTATGAAATAACTATCTAATAGTTGAGGTGGTGAATTTAATGGTGTTTTTAAACTTAATATAAATGTCCCATCACTTGTTGTTCCAATATTAGGATCAAAATCTAAAACATTTGTAGACGAATTTATACTGATATTAAGAGCAGTAGTTCCTAATTTAAAATCAAGCTTAGATGCAAATGCGTTATAATTAAATTGATAAGATGATGCTGATACTCCTTTAGAAGCAAAGTAAGTGCTTCTAGTTATATTTGCATTATTATACTCATTTAAACTATTTGCAGTAGTTGTTCCATCCATATAAACAGTTTGGAAATATTTCATCCAATAATCTACAACATCACCATTAGAGGCAAATAATGTATTTTCTGTATCTTTATCATACTTATTAAAAAATAAGTGTGCGTTAGAGTATCCCTTTCTACCTTTTTTAAGTACTTTAAATCTATACGGACTGACAACTTCTTGAACTAACATATCTAAACCACATGTGTTATAATCAATAGAGTTTAAATTTGCTGGATCATCAGAAGGATTTACTAAAGTACCATATGGGTCATCTGTTGGAAGAGGTGAATTTTTTACCTTTCTTATTTTTAATATGTCACCGTCTCCAAATCCGTGAGAAATTGGATTACTATTTTTAATTGTTTCTAATACAATATAAGGATCTTCACCATCTGTAAAATATAAACTACCAATTCTAGATTGATTAAGTTGATCTTTTAGTGTATCTCTAACATCAGGTTTTTTGTCATAAATTGGTGTTCCTAAAGGTTTTGTAAACGTATTGTAATTATAAACATCTAGAAAAGATTCTAAAGCGGCGGTTACATTAGCAGTATCCTTAATTGTTTTTGTTACATCTGGTATTTTAGTAAAATCAGCATTACTATTACGATAAAGTATTACTTTTTCTGTATTCGCTCTAGGAACATGAAATACTATACTATTACCTCCAGAATCAGCGCCTGTTGCCGAACCTTTTAATAAGAAGCTACCGGCTCCCTCTACATCAAAACCACTATTTAATAAGTCAGGTGATTCTGAATTTGACATAATATTAAATCCAAGACGGTTTATTTTTCCTACATAAGATTGATTTTCAGAATATGCAGGCGTTACTTCTATCTGAGTATTACTTGTTACTTCTCTGATTTTATGATACATTTTAAAGCTTTGTGATTTTGCACCTTGCAAGCTTTCTAATGCTCTAGTTATCTTTGCTCCTCTTGTAAGTGTACCATTAGAAAATCCATTATCTAAATTAGCTTGATCTTTCGGAACTATAACATCATTGGCATCAAGAACAATATATGCACCTTCTAATCTGTTTTCACGTATATTTCCAAAACGATATTTGAAAGTTCTTCCGCCACCATATTCTTGTATTGTAACTAAATCTCCAACTTCAAAATATCTATTTGCTTGATAATTTTGATTTGTAAATTCAATTGTTCCTAAAAGCCTGTTTACTGGTGATGGAATTAAATTTACGCTTTCATTCACTGTAGAAAATAAATCAGTTGTTACTTCTTTAGATTTCACTTGCAGTGTGCCATCTGTAGTAAACTTAGCATCGTATAGTAAACTTAATCCTAAAACACTTTCTTGTTGAAGTATGCTTTTATTATTGGTATCAAGAAATGTTTCCATATTTGTTAATTTGTATTCTACACCACTTATTTCTATTTTAGTATTATCTTTGTATATTGTTGGGAAGTGTTGTCCTCTATAATAAATAGTATTGTCTCCTGTACTAAAGAAACTGCCACCAATGCGTCTTTCTGGAAAACTTAGTTCTATGATATCATCTACAGTTAATTCTTCTGTGAAACGTGTTTCCGTACCTTTGATGGGGTCACGTACAATAAGTCCTGTTCCTGCATAATTTAAATCAATTGTATTTGCTGCACCTGTAAAATCTCCTGTGTCTGGATTGAACACCAAATCTAAAACAACATCTAAATCAGGTACTATAACTTGATCTCCATCATTAAGAATAGTACCATCTGTAGTAGTAACAATCGGTTTACCTCCACCAATAGGAGTTGTTATTAAGAAAGTTCCCTCATCTCCAGGATCCATTTCAATAGTTCCTGTAAGTTCAAATTTATTTTGTAAGACTAATTCTTCAGTTTCTATTGGAGAACCATCAAATACCATTCTTAGTGGTATTGGTTCAGGACTCACTAATTTACTAAAGGGAAATCCTCCATTGGGAGTAATATGTGGAAATTGATTATCGCTAAGAGATATCAATGTATTTAAATCGGCTCCTTCAGAACCTGCAGTTATATTTTCATTTATAGTTGTTACACAATTAGCTTGATCTGGAATTCCATTTAATATTCCACAATGCATATATGGCAACCAAGGATATTCACTATCATAGCCAGATTCTCTATATTTTGGAATGTAAGCAGATAGAGGTAAAATTCTAGAATAAACTCCATTTGCTACATTATCTATATAAGTATTACTAGAACCTTTTGTTTCTATAAAAGTATTACCTTGTGAATCAATACATTGTAGTATTATACTTTCACAACTATTTCCCATATCAGTAGTTTCATCACTATCTGTATAGAAGCGGAACGCTAATGCAGAAAATCTACCTCCACCAATCCAATTTTGTTGTTCGGCTGTTGTTGGTTGATTTTGATCTTGAAAAGGTAATGCACCTAACATGTTAAAACGATGAATATATCTATCAATATCACTATCGGTATTAACTGTTTTTTCACTAAAATCCAACCCTCTTAATTGTGCTCTTCTTAATCCAAGAGCAGTACAAACTCTTATGATTTCAGATACTTCAATAAAATTAAGAGACTGCATTTCCTGAACCATAAAGTTTGCATTATCAATTATTCTTTTTCTTAATTGCTGAACAGCAGCTGGAACTGTTTGTAATCTCAATGATATGGCTTTTCTTTTCTGTAGTTTAGAAGCATCTCTTGTTGACATAAAAAATAATCCTATTATGTAAATGGTCCAATAATTGTAGCGCCTGCTGCTTTTGGATCAGAAACTGTTATCTGTATTGCTCTACAAGTTTTATCAATTGCAGTTGCCAATCCTATCGCAAATATGTCTGAACTAGGATTAGGAACTCGGCAAATTTTTAAAATGTCAGGTAACATCAATCCTTTTGGAAATACTACTGGTCCAATCTGACCCGCAGTTTGTATTGTTGCTAGACCAGATTCAATTGCTGTAGTTAAATTACTAGCAAAAACACTTGATTCAAAATTAAAAACATTTCTAAAAACACCTAATAGTTGAGCAGTTGGTGGAATCCATCCTGTAAAAGGTCCAGGTATTATATTTAACCCTGTAGACAAATAAAGTTGAATTCCTTGTATAATTTCTGGTACTATAATAGAAGATTCAGGATTAAACTTTCTAAAACTACTTGTAAAACTAGATATCAATGTTGTTGGTTGAAGAGCCATAATATAATTTAAAATACAAAAGTTTTTTTACAATAAGCATTTGCAATTGCATTTGATATAGTAGGGTCCGCTAAATTTACAGGTGACGTTGGTCCTACTGCTGTTAAATGTGTGTGCATATTAAATGCTTGCATGAACGAACTACCTTTTATTGCTGGTTCAACAGCACTTCTATCTCCTAAACGAACAGCAGTATCACTATGTACCATAGTTTCAAGTTTAGAACTAGTAGATATGAATGATTTTGCTCTTGCAAAAATTTCTTGATCTGATAGTATATAAGTACCAATTCTGGAGCGAGTGACTATTCCTTGTCCAGATTCTATATGTGTATTTAATCTAGATTTGGTAGATATATTTGTAGCAGTAGAAACTACATCAACTGATCCACCTTTAACATTTACACTTCCTAATTGTGTTGTAACTAACTTTACAGAATTTTTAGCAGTTGTTTCTAATACAATATTTCCTCTTGAAGACCTAAAATAAATATAGCCTGTTTGAGTTTGTCCAATTATACTAGCCGGATGTGATTGATGCCTTTCAAATTCTGGTGCATATTGAAATTGAGCAGTAGTTGCAATGGAAGTGGGGTTAGCAGAAGTAACAGTAAATGATGCTAAATCTGATACTCTAAACGGACCTGGTAATCCATCAAAAGATCTGGCTGAAATTCTAGTGTCTCCATCTTGAGCATTTAATTCAATGTGACCGTGTTTAGCTTTAACTTCAACTCCTAGTGGGTGAGGAGCATACATTGTTGGCATTGTAAAATCATTCTCAGCAATCATAGATATCTGATGATTTGAGCCAATTGTAAAGTTATCGCCGGCATGAAAATTAGTTTCCATTGCCGAACTGATTTTAGAACTACCAGTAGATAATTCGTATAGTCCTGCTACTTTACCTATATGAGAATTTCTTACTACATAATTGTGAGTACCTACTACTGTATCTAGAAGTTGAGTATCTTGCAATATTTCATTTGAAGCCACATATCTTAATGAAGACGCATTGAAAGTAGTTCTTCCTGTGGGAGTTTTTATATTAAAATTACCACCTTCAACAGTCAGATTATAATCACTTGTACCACATACCCTAACAGTATAATGTTCTGCAGCTAAATTTGCAGCATTAATCATAAGTGCATAACCTTGATTATAAGTAGAATATTTTCTACCTTTGGTATATTCATAGCTATGATGTTCTGTTAGATCGTATCTCTCATTTACTGTTTTTTGTACTAGTTTACCATCAGGATGTATTTCTCTAAATGTACCTGAACGATGATATTCATGTATTCTTTCTCCTCTTGGTGTATCATCATATTCTATTATATGACCAGATTCAGTTTCCCATACGTGATTAAAGGGATACATTGCAGAATATGGAGACGTAGGCTGATTAAATTTTATTCCTTCTAAAGAAGTTTTCACACCTCTATTTTCTAATTTTATTTTAGAAAGTAATGGTTCTTTATAAACTCTGGGTGATGTTTCCATTGTAGAGCAAGTTGAAATATCTTTATTAAATGCTATACTAAGGTCAAGCATACCTCTTGCAAGTTTAGGAGTTGTTGCCTTTCCTTCTCCTTCTATTCTTGGATATCGTTCTACATATTCATCATTATCTATTTCTACACCCAAAGCATTATCCATTCTTTTTCTTACTTGTGTAGGAGGATTCGGAAATCCTCTACTACTTAACATACTGTCAGGTCTAACATCTTTAAAACCATAAAGATTATAATCTTCAGAATCCTCAAAATTTAATTTATCTGGTTTATTAGCATATCCACCAATAGAACCCATTATTAAAGGTTGTTGCGCTTCATCACCATCTAAAAAAATACCAATAACCCAAGAACCTTCAACTAGTCCTGTTGGACTTTTTCCAACATCTGTCTGTGCTGCTGAAGTTGTGGGTTGCATTACCATTGCCCAAGGAAGGTCTTCTGTTGGTATGTCTATGGTACTTGCAGTGTGATAACCAAAACATCTTACTTTAACTCTACCTAGAAAATTTGGGTCCATACGATCTTCTACTACACCTACGAACCATACTAAATTTTTTCCAAAATTAATATTGTTTAAATCAAACATTATTCACCACCCGTAAAAAGTTGAAGTCTTTGTTTTCTTTTTTCCTCATTAACAATTTTCTGTATTTCTGCTGAAAGTAAAGAAGTATCTGCCAATTCTCTATCTGCTTCCAAGACTATATCTTCTGATTCTGTCTTTACTGATATATCTGTTTGCTTAAATTCTTTATCTGTTCTATAGCCTTCTGATATTGTATCAGTAATCATTTCTATTAACAGTTTGTATTTTTCAGACTTGTCTATAGAATGATGAATTCTTGTAACTAGATATTTTCCAGTTAAATAGATATCTTCTTTATCTTCTTCTCCTTCTGGCACATAAAAATAAACTATATCACCTACATTAATATTGCCTGAACTGTCTCCTGGCATTTCAATTTGAATAACTAAAGAATCTATTTGAGACTGTATGCTCATTCGTCTTTGATACATTTCAGGACGATGCTCTGAAAAATTCTGAGATTCATAATCGCCTGACTGAAATAAAACAACTTCATTTACAGTTAAAGGTTTTTCTCCTACTGAACTATTGTGTAAAAAATCTGTATAATCTGTTGATAATAAAGATTTTCCATCATTAACATGATACTGTTTTTTTGCATCTTCTTGATAATAATATCTTTTATTTTTTACATTTCTTTTTTCTAAATCTATGAAATCTACGTTAGAAGAATACATTCCTCTTGACATATTTTTAAAAATATCAAAACGATTTACAATTTTATAATCATATATAATATTCCATATAGTCAGTTTGTTTTTTGTTAATATATCTTTGGGAATATATACTAAGGTTTTTACTCTATTATCATCTCTTTTTCTTTTAAAAATATCTTCTAAACTGACAAAACGAAAACGATTTATATCTTGAAAGAAAAAGAATAATGAACCTGTTTTAGAAACAGACCTTTTACATAATTTATTAATTGTTCTAAAGGGAGTTAAACTTGGTACAACATATTTTTCAACGTGACCTGATTCAGTTTCTATTGTAAAATAATTAACACTAGCATTTTTTTCTTTTATAATATACTCATTAGTTTCTTTTATACTTACTGTGCTTTCATCAACTAGATTCAAATAATTTTTACATATATCAGAAACCATTGCTGATAAAGAACCTCTATGATAAGACCTTGATATTTTTTGTTTTTCGTTTACTATAGCAACATCAGATGTTAAAAATAAAGTATATAAATTGGTATTTGTGTTTACTCTTTCTATTTCTGAAATTCCTGTTACTCTCATTCTTACCAAAATAGCTATTTTAGTATTCATTGAACGAAAACATATCTGAACATATTCTTCACCAATAATAGGAACTTCTGATAATAAATTAGTAGAATCCAATATACCTACTTTTCCACTCAAACAATTTGAGTAAATATCCTCATAGATACTAAAATTAGTGTAAACAAGATCTAAGATATATTGTTTTTTAGAAGGTGCAGATCTTTCTAACCATAAACTAATAAGTTCATAGTCTCCTATTTCACTTGGAAAAAAGTCTGTTTTTACAGTTCTATCAAAAATAGTTCTCATGAATTTATTATCACTGGTAAATCAGATTGAATTACGTTTATAATTGAAGGGTCAAAAACTCTAATTGTTTTCTTAGCTTCGTTTTCTTTTACAATTTTATCAAAAGCTGTCAAAGTTTTTGTTATACCCAAAGATGTTTTTCCAACTTCATACCCGTTAGCATCATAGTAAGCAACAATTTCTCTGTTTGCTTTTTCTATAGAACCATATTTTTTAGTTATAAATTTATCTAAATTTATTTGTGAAAGAACCCAATCTTGATAAACACTGTAAACATCATTTAACAAAAGTATTGTCCATGTATAATCATAAGTATCATACAATTCAAAAGAGATTTCTTCTGGTCTTTTTTCGTTTTCAATTTCATAATTAATAATAACTAAAGAGTCTTGATTTTTTTTAACATAATCTAATAATTTAACTCTAACTGAAATGTCAACCATATTAACTGATTGACCATCTATCGCATAACGTGTTTTTGGAAATTCTTGAAAAAAATACATTTAATTTTATAGATTGTTAATTAGTAGAAATATTGTGTACTCTGTCTACATCACCTCTTGTAAACACTTTAGTTTCTTGTAATGTTAATCCTATAGAAGTAGAAACATAAAATTTTTCACCGTCTTCTTCAAAGAATGTCATTTCATTTTGGTCTGTAACATCGTTATGAGATACATCCACTTTTGTTATTACAGAAGGTAATAACTTAAATTTATTAAAAGGTTTATTATCAACATATATTTCTAACAACATGTTACTAGGATATTTATAATGATTATTATAATTTACAGTAGCTTTTTTACCTGGATCAGTAGTAGATGGAAGAGCATTTTTTAAAAACACCTTTTCCATTTTTTTAATATTTTTAGCTTCTTCTTTATTTTTAGGATATAAATTCCAAGTAAAAATAAAAAATCTATAATTTTGCGAATCTCCCTGATAAAAAACTCTAGTATGTGGATTATACGCTACACCTTCAGCAAAAGCACCTGCTCTAATTGGAGCAGCATCTGTTCTTAACACTGCTGAAGTAACAAAAGCTTTTGCTACTTCAGTACCTTTGCTCTTATTTACTGTTTCTTGAAGTGTTTTTTTAATACCACCAGTAGTCTGGCCAAACTCTCTCACATTAGCATATATGACGTTTCCTAATACACCTATATCTTCCGGACTATAACTTGCACTAATAGTTTCATACATTAATCTTGGAGGTATAGGTAGATATAAAATAGGATATATTATTTCTTGTATTTTATTTAAAATTCTAGAATTTGCACTAGCTCTATGTTTGACAAATGTTATCTTTACATAATTCTTTTGATATGTTTCTCCAGTTTTTCCTATTCTTACACTAGATGCAATTTCTTGTGAAGCCGACTCAGTGTTTGTGACAAAAAGATCATTGGGATATTTAATAAATTTTTCTTCAGCCATTGTGTGCCTGTAAATTTTCTGCATCGTCTGCAGTGTATATTTTTGTTTCCATTATGATAAGATTTATTTCATATGTTTGATGGTAATATCCTTTTTCACCTTTTATAAATGATTCAACATCACCGCTTGACCCATAAAAAGTATTCAAATCTCTTACTACAAATGTATATGGAAAATTCATAAAGTATCCAATTTTATCTTTTCCTTCTTCTATTTCAGAATTTCCTTTTATTCTTTCACAAATAGTTAATTTAATTTCATTTGGTATTTTAAATACTGAGCTAAACCATTGACCCTGATTATCTTCAAAAAAAGTTTTATCAGTATATTTTTCTGTAACATCACCAAATATAGTGTTAGCAAAACCTAAATAATTAGTAGTGGCATTAAATGCTCTTAAAGACTCTCTTCCTGCAGTATTAAGTACTGAGAAACTAGTATCCGATAGACTAGGTAATGATGATTTCTGTATTGCTTTTATTATTTTTTCTAGTTCTATAGCATCTTCTTCATTTTTAGGAGTTATCTTCCAATCTAAAGTAAATTCTCTTACCCTACTCACACCATCAAATAATAAAGTAAAATTCGGTGCTCTTGTTAGACCTAATCCTTGAGCACCTAACTTAAAGAATTTATTATCTGTCATCATGATTTCTTTTGACAAATAAGTATCAAAAGCGTTGTATGCAGTTGTTGCTAAAGAACCAAGAGTATCCAAAGTAGAAGGTCCTGATGAACCAGAAGGACCTTCTGATGCTAAATTTTTTTTTCCACTCAAAACATTACTTAGCGCATTTCTTACACCTTCATACTTATCTTTAACAAGTTCTCCAATAACCCCGAGTTCTCTCTGAGAATAATCTAATTGAAAATCTTCCCTTAATAATCCTTTTGGCAATGGCAAATAAATAGTAGAAACAGATTTTTCTTTATCAACGGAAGATTCTATGATCTCTATTTTAAGAAAAAATCTCTGAAAATTCTCTACATTTTTTGGAAAAAATATTTCTTCTGACACTCTATATACCTATGAGAAAAAGCCGAAATTACAGACAGGGTAGATTTAAACCTAAGAATATAGCAAAATATAAAGGAAACTCCGGTAATGTTATTTATCGTAGTTCTTGGGAAAAAAGAATAATGGCCTTCTTTGATGAATCCGCAAATGTAAAATGGTGGAACTCTGAAGGCTTAATAGTTCCATACTTTAATCCTATTGATAAAAAGATGCATTCTTATTTTCCAGATTTTGTTTTCATGAATAAAAATAACAAAGTATACATGATAGAAGTAAAGCCTTACAAAGAAACATTACCACCTGTAAAGAAAGGTAGAAACTATAGGTCAGCAGCAATTACTTATGTTATCAATCAATCAAAATGGAAACAAGCAATTGAATTTTGTGAAAAGCAAAATTGGCAATTTGTAGTTTGGACAGAAAAGGAAATGAAAAAAATGGGAATCTAGTGAAGAAAACTTAATATAATACTTGACTTTTACTTAATTCTGTGTTACAATAGGTTTTATTAATAAATCTGTAACATGGAGTGATATGGAAAACTTTGAAATAAAAAGATATATTTCTGAACTTGACTCATCTGTATTTTTTTGTCACAATCATTACACATCACTAATTGATTCCCCAACAGGTTCCGGTAAAACAGAATTGATTTTTGAAAGATCTTTAGATACTCCTAAAATTATAATTGCCTTTCCTTATACATCTCAAGTTATACAACAACAAAAATTACATATTGACTATCAGTGTTTATATGATGATAATCAATATGATGATTCCAAATCAAATAAAATAATTTGTACTTATGATAAGTTAGTAACTTTAATTAATCACGATCTAGATCTAAATGAATACGAATTGCATCTAGATGAATGTCACAATTTATATGTCTCTTCCAACTATAGAGATCGTATAATGTATTATATTTCGCTTTCTATCAGAAATCGTAACTATAAAAAAGTGTTTTTGTATTCAAGTACCTATGACACAAAATATCTTAATAACTATTTAATTATTGATAAACATTTTAAGATAACATGCAAAGATAAGAATAAAGACGATATTACTTGTATCCACTTAGATAATAGTAGTAAAGTTACAATGAATGAATCTATACTTTATCATTTTCAATATAATGTTATGAACAATGAAAAGGTTTTGATTTATCGTAACAACAAAAGTGAGAATATTTCTCTAGGTAAATCATTAGAAGATATCGGATTTGATGTTTTAGTTGTAGATAGTGATAGTAAAAATGAAGAAGAAATCATTGACCTTCTGAGAAATCAAGAGATATCAAATAAAACAAATGTACTAATTACAACATCAATACTAACTGAAGGTATAAACTTATTGAATAAAAATATAACTCAGATTCATTATATTGATAAAAGTAAGAGCGCATCAACTATTAGGCAATTTACAAGTAGAGCAAGAAATCGAAAACATAAAACATTTGTGTGGTATAAAAAAGAAGAAAATTTTAATATAAAGAAAAATATATTTGAAGAGTGGTATGATTTTAATGAGAATGCAAAATCTCTAGAACAGAACTATAACTATATTGTACAAACAACTGAAAGTAAACTAAGAAACAAACACATCAATCATATATTAAAAGCATCTACTTTTTATGATAGGAGTTGGAGACAATTTGGATATCGCAATGTAAACAGCAGTATTAAAATAGATTACACAAGAATAGCGAATTACTTTTATGAATTAGATGTTAGCAATCAAAGTCATAATTCTTACATACTTGGTGAGGAATTAGAGAAGCATAACTTTGATGTTCATTATATGAATTATGAAATATTAATTGATAAGAACGATCAACTTAATTCCAAAATGAATTCAAGAACAGTTAAAGAAGAAAGAAAGGCAGATAAGATTCTTATATTACAAAATTATATAGATGAAAATACAAATGTAAAGAAAAGATTAATTGAGTTGTTGAGAAAGAAAAATAAAGATTCTTTAGAAAATCGTGAAATAAAAATAGCAAGAGAATGGATACAACTTGAAAAAAATAATGTTAGTAAACAAGATATACTTGAAATTATTAAGAATAATAATAGTCATAAAGCTAAATATAGGTTATCTTTAAAATATCAAATGCAAAACGATTTACTTTATAATGAACTTGTCAATCTTGTTGAGGTTAATAAAAGGTATGGTGTAGAAGAACGTAGTGATTTACTACTACAAGCGGATAAAAATATTTTATCCAAACACAAGATTGACCTAAATATAAAAAAGATGTCTGACGGTAGCGTACATGGTAAAACAAGTAAAGGAATCTTCTCAAATTTATTTAACTTAAATACTCATGTATATAATGGTAAACACACAATTTCTATAAAAGATTTAGATCCTCTATTCTTTCAAACAACCAATTAATAAAATATGAATCTAAACGAAGCTTTTGATTTTCATAAAAACAATAACGTACCTTATTGTTTTACTTTATTTCAACCATACTCTTCTAGTTTTTATCACTTCTATGCTGAAGCAAGAACAAAAGAGTTTTGGCATATTGATGATAAAGAAATATTTGAAACTACTAATTTAGGTGAATTTGATCATTACGAAGATAATTATGTTCCATTAGATTTGCCTATTCTTTGTGAATCAAGCACAGAGTATCAAGGAAAAAAAGTTGAATTGAATAAACCAAAAAGAGGTGGTTCCAAGAAATATTATGTTTACACTAGAAATCCAGATACAAAAAAAGTAGTGAAAGTTTCTTTTGGTGCTGAAGGTGGAGGTCAAAATCTTAGAGTTAAGATTAATGATCCAGATGCTAGAAGAAATTTTGCTTCAAGACATGACTGTAAAAATAAAAAGGATAAGACTAAAGCTGGATACTGGTCTTGTAGATTACCAAGGTATGCTTCTATGCTAGGCTTAGATGTTAAAAACCCAAACTCATTTTGGTAAAAAAATAAATATGTTATGAAACATTATGAACAAATTGATAACATAAGAACTATACATAATGATATAGAACACTTTGTTTGGCACAGAGATAAATACGATAGAGAAATTAATATTATCTCTGGTGAAAATTGGTTTTTACAAATAGAACATGAATTGCCTAAAAGAATGAATGTTAGTCAGTGTATGTTTATTAAAAAAGAAGTCTGGCATCGTATCTTTTGTACGAGTGAAGACTTAGACAATGACTTGGTTATTGTCATTAAAGAACTTATAAAAGAATAGAAAAATGTTATCTTTTAATCAGTATCTTACCGAAAAGAAAAAGAAAAAGCCTTGTTGGGATGGTTATAAACAAGTTGGCATGAAGATGAAGAACGGAAAAAAAGTTCCAAATTGTGTACCTGTCAATGAAGATTTTGATGTTGACCCAAATGATAAATTAAAACCAGTACCCACTGTAGAAGAGATTACTAAAAAACATAATGTATCTACAGAAGAAGTTGAAAAGCAAATTAAAAAAGGTACTGATATAGAGAAAGAGCATACAGAAGATACCGATACTGCTAAACAAATTGCACATGCACATATAGATGAAGCATTAGACTACTATGAAAAATTAGCTGATTGTGTTGAAGAAGAGTTTTTAGATGAAATGTATACTAAGCCTGGATTAAGAGAAAAAATTAAAAATAGAATTAAGGCGGGTAGTAAAGGTGGTAAACCAGGACAATGGTCAGCCAGAAAGTCTCAGATGCTTGTACAGCAGTATGAAAAAGAAGGTGGTGGTTATAAATCTAAAGGAAGGTCAAAGAAGCAGAGAAACCTATCTAGATGGTCTAAAACAGATTGGAAAACGCATGACGATAAGCCATCAATACAGGGACAAAAACATGATGAAGTTGATGCATATCTTCCTAAAGCAGCAATTGCACACATGAAAAGAAAAGATAAAGAGAACGATACGAATTTATATTCTAAAATGACAAGTCAAAAAAGAAAAGCGGCTAAATCAAATGATCAACATGCCGATTATTCTGATGATGTAAAGAAAGCAAGAAAAGCAGCAATCAAACATGCACATAGAAGTGTTAAGGGTAAGTAATGAAATCATTCAATCAATTTATAACTGAAAACAAAATTTTAAATGAAGGTGGTAACGCACCATTTATTAATCGTGAAACTGGAGAAAAATTGGGCGATGCTCAAAAAATAGATTTAAATAAGGTAAACAGAACTAAATTAGCTAAAAGTTTACAGCTATTGTTTGCTCAGTTAAATAAGCTTTATGAAAAGAAACATGGTGAAAAATTATGGAATGATTTTAGTGTAATAGAAACGGGTCATGCATTCAATGGTTCTTCTGAACATTTCTTTAATAAAAATATATCTGATGCTAAATTTAAAAAACACAAGCCAATGGTAGGTGATATAGATGTAACTATACATAATGATGAAAAAGTAAAAATTCAAAAATTAAAACCTTTGTTCGATTTACTTTCTGAATTGGAAAACAAAAAAATAACAAATGAATTTGTATACAAAGGACAAAATAAGAAGCAACAGCAAGGACATCAGATTAATGCTATCTTTCAATTTCAGAATCCAAAGATAAATGTACAAGTTGACTTTGAAGGTGTTCACTATACAGAAGATCATAAACCTACACCATTTGCAAAGTTTGCACACAATTCATCTTGGGATGATATTGAACAAGGAATGAAAGGTGTTGGTCATAAACTGTTAATTCAGAATTTAGCAAGAGCATTATCAGAGATGAAAGATGTTGTAGTGTTAACTAAAACTTCTCCATCCGAACCACCAGAGGAGGTTAAAGTTTCTAAAGCAGCATCTTCAGATGCACCCACTAATTTAGCTTTCAGTGTTGATTTAGGAATAAGAGAAAAGTATGCTCCTGCTGTTGATTCAAAAGGCAAGCAAGTCTATGTCAATGGCAAGCCAGCATTTCGAGAATTGAAAACAGGAGACAGTAAGTATCACAAAGACATTGATGTGATTTACACAATGATCTTTAAGAAGAAACCTTCAGAGGATGGCGAGGATTTGAAAAAGTTTCACAGTTTCACTGGAACGTTGGAATTGCTCGAGTCGCATAAGGTAGAAGATGATGTCATTCGCACCATGTTCAAGTCACTGATAGAAAAAAGTCTATTTGGTAAAAATGCACAAGGTTTTGAAAAAAATAATCCAGAAGGTGACAAAAAAATTAAAATGTTGATTGTAGATATGTTAGTTAAAAAGTTTCCATATCTAAATCCTATCTTAAATGGATATGAAGAAGAAATAAAAACCTATTATAATAATTATAAAAAGGTAAAGGTTGACGCATGATGTCTTTTAAAACATTTTCCCTTAGAGAAAATTATATTATTGAAGCCGCAGGTAATGCAATGCTTGATGTATCTATTACAAATGCAGATAAAGCCTTCAAAAATAAAACAAAATTCTTTTACTATGTTGGAGATGATGAAAAATTATTAAGTGAAAAGGAATACTCAATAGAAGAAAAATATGACGGCGTGAAGCTTACCTTATTTCGTAATGGAAAAGATTTTGATTCTAAAAACTTTGAAAATAATTGGGTTATAGCCTACAAAAATAGAAAATTACATCCAAGTGAATTTAAATCTACGTCTGCTGCAAATGTAAAACAAAAAGGTATTGGTGTTTCTCAGTATAAAATTATTGCAGATCATTTGAAAAAAATACATAAGAGTTTAGATTCAATACCAAAGAATACAGAATTTTTTGTTGAATTTTTAATGCAAAAATCTACCTTAACTAGAACATATGAAAATAAACATGGTGTTGTGTTAATAGGATATTCACATAATGCTAAAGTAGATCAAGAAGACGATTTTCGTTTCTATACAAAAGAAACTAAATTAAATCAAAGTTTAAATCAAGAATATGCTAAGTTACTGAAATTAGATCTACCTCAAATATTATTTGAAGGAGGTGTTGGTTCTTTTGAAAATTTGAAAGAAGGTGCTTTAGATGATGAACTTAAAAAACTTCTAAGGAAAAATAAAACCAAAATTCAAGAATTTTACAAGTATAAAAAATGGGATGACTTATATGAATTAATCAAAACTATTTTTCTAGATGTGTCAAGTTTTTATGGTGGTGTGATGGAAGGAGTTGTACTAAAAGATATTAAACAAAAAACAATGTACAAATTTCTCCAAACAGACCAACATGATAAAGAGTTTCGTCAGAAGATAAAACAACAATATAAAATGGATGAAGATAAAGAAAAGGAATATTATAAAACTCTAGATAAACTTGCTAAAGATATTTTGAGTAAATTAGATTTGAGCAAAGAACACTCTGAAATAATGAGTGATTTATCAACTGCTGTTTACAAGAAAAAATTACCAAGAAATTTACATACCAAGAGAAACGATCATCAAATAAAAGAAGATCTTCATTTAAAAGTAAAAGATGCATTTGAAAAAATGCTTAAAGGTTGGGGTGGTGTAGTAGGTAAATTTAGAATTGTTACTAAAGAACATGTAAACATGATAGACTATGCTCTTAAAAAATACAAAGGTGTTTCTGTAATGCTTGTTGCAGGCTCTAGAGATATTATGTTAGTTCAAGAGAATATGAAAATTTTTAAAGAAATATTTAAAGACAAACCGGCAGAATTTTTTATAGCTAAGACCGGAAACATAATAAGATTAGAGCAACTTACTAGAAATCCTATTGTTGCTTATGTAGCTGGACCAGATAGAAAAGAAGATTATCAAAAACAAATTGAGGGTGCTAATAGCGATGCAGTTGTAGATGTTTATGATGGAGGAAAAAGAGATGAAATTTCTGCATCAAAAGCAGAAGAAGCTTTGATGGCAAATGATGTACAATCATTAAGAAAAATTGTACATCCAGTTGCTCTTAAAAATATTGATAAATGGGAAAAATATTACAGTAAATTTTAATCAACTTGAGAAATTAATATATCATAATCCATAGTAATTTCAAATTGAAAGTTTTCATAAAAATTAAATTGTATAATTCCATCATCTAACTTCATGAGAAATAGAAAAGTATATTTGTTGAAATAAGTTCTTCTGTTTTCGCTTGCATATTTAAAAAAGTATTCATCAAATTCTGAATTGTCTATGCTATCGTAACCTTTCATTCTTATAACATTATCTTGATTAAAATATACATGAATTTCATTATCAACAAAATCTATCACATTAGCATTAGAAAAATTAAATAGATGTTTATCAGATTCAACTAAAATCATAATGGTTTCTCCTCAACATGAGTAAAGTCAATTAAAAATTAATAACTAAATATAGTTAAGTATTTATATTCAAAAAATGAGGAAATAAAGATATATGGCAAGACTACAATCTATTCAAAAACCTACCACCCTGCTTACTTTAAAGTTCTCAAAAACAGAAGCAAATGCATTTTCAGGTGCTGCCGGTGAAATTATATTAATTACAATAAATGGTATCATTCAAGGTGATGTTAGAATTTCAACAGGAAATCCTAACTATACGATGCCAGTATATCCTATAGGTTCTCTCGTTTATTACGCCGGACAGACTCCTCCAAATGGATATTTATTCTGCAATGGAGCAACAGTATCAAGTAGTCTATATCCAGAATTGTATAGTAAAATAGGAACAACTTGGGGAGGAGATAGTACAAATTTTGCTTTACCCAATTTTACAACAGATGGTGGAAGATTTATTAGAAATTTAAATCAACAAGGTGTTGGTAATTCAACATTTCCAGATTATTACTATACAAGTTATGATGATTATGGGACGTATAATAGATTTACTGCCAATCTACAGTTAGTAAATAGAACATTCGGACAGTTTCAATCTGATGCATATGGATATCATTCTCATGGCAAACCATCAAATTCAGAATATGCAGGAGATCATAGTCACAATTACTATGGGTCTAGAAATGCAACAAATGGTGTGCAATTAGGTAGTGACACTGCTGGAGTTAATGGATATAGAGGAGTGTTTGGATATGGGTCTGCAGCAACAACAGTTTCTTCCGGATATCATGTACATTATGGATGGTTGGGGTATGGACCAAATCAAAGTTCAACTTTACATAATACTGTTGATGCTGCTAATAGTTCTTTAAATAATCAAGGTGAGACAAGACCTGTAAATCATCCACTAATGTTCTGTATAAAATACTAAAGGATTATATAAAATGCCGCTACAAGGAATTAGTTCTGGAGTTTTTAAATTTTCAACTACTACTCAAAATAGAGCAAGAACTTCCATACCAGGAACGATGGCTATTTCTGTAGATGATAATAATACTATAACAGGTGATTTTAGAGTTCATGACGGACTTACTCCTGGAGGTATTTCAAATCCACCTCCTGGTACTGTCTCGCATATAATCTCAAAATATGATAGTAATTTTACAGATAATATTTCAGAACCAGATGGTTGGTTTTTCTGTGATGGTAGAGAAGTTGTGATAGCAGAATATAATGCATTATATCAAGCGATTGGTACACATTGGAATGAAGGAACCGTAACAAGTGGTTCATATAAAATACCTGATCTTAGAAATCATTATATAAGATGTACTACAGGCGCTGTTGGTCTTTCACAAAAACAAGATAGTGTTATTGAAAAACATTCTCATTGGATGTTATGGGATGGAGCAGGAAGTCATACTCATACATATACACCATATCAAGATGGTAATTATGCACCTAATGTGTATGCTTTATATATTAGACATACTAATGATGTTTCCGGATCAGATTCAGGTTATTATGATAATACTGGTATAAAGAATCAACCAGTATATAATACACCGGGAGCATATACATATCATTGGGGAGGCAGCTATGGAGGTCCTGGACCAACTTATATTACAATGGGCTATGGTTCATCTTTACCTGCTAATGGTAGTAGTGCTCTTGAACACCATCATCAAGTCTCTCTTACTAATGCAGGTAGTTCTGAAGTAGATTTATATCATGTTAAATTATCAACATTTATAAAGTATTAAAAATGGCAGACAATTATTTTTCGAATAGAATATCAATAGATGAAAGAAAACTTGATGTAAATGATGATTCTTCAAATTTTGACATCACTTCTAGTAATTATAGTACATTTATCGGTGACGTAGGAATACAAAGATTAAAAGGATTAGCTGTTACTAAACTAGATGTTAATACATTACCCACCGATGGTAATGATACATTTCCTACAAACAAAGGAACTTTCGCTGTTTTAGAATCTGGAAATAATAATTATACAGGTCAAATAAGAATTCTAGATGGTGGTGTAACAAGAACTGGTAAACCTGTTCCTCATGTTGGGACTTTAGGCTATTTTGCGTACAATGGTATTCCAGATGGTTGGTTAGAATGTAATGGAGCATTTATATTATATGCAAAAAATGCAGGATCTGGAACTTTTAAAGATACTGAATTTACTGAACTATACAATGTTCTTAATACATGGACAAGTGCAAATTCTGACACTGCAGTTACCACACAACCTATCTCTACAGGAAATGCTTTTAAGTTACCTGATTTTAGGGGATTTTTTATCAGATGTTCGAATACTGGAGAAGTACCACAAACAAAATACAACACTAGTAATTATAAAAATCATTCTCACAATGGAGCTTCTCTTTATAGTAGTCATTCTGGAGGAAGTCCTGAAGTTGGAACTTACGGTTTTGCTAGATTTGCTTTCTCAGGAGATCATGGAAGTGATCAAGATTATAGTAATCCGATGAATGGGATGGATGGTTATGAATATAATTATTATCATTTAAATGCTGAAAGAGGTTCTTGGTCTGGTAGATATAATTATTCTTATTCACATCAGTATGGTTGGGCCCAAACTTACACTTATTCAGGCTGGCAAGGCGACATATATACTCACGGAACAGGTGGCGGCCGTGCTGGTGGTACATATGGTTCTAATCCAGAAAATATATACTCATTTGATAGGCATTTACATCCTCAGATGAGAACATGGCAAAGAAATAGTGATTACGGACCCTTGCATGGATATACATCTAATCCATTTCAAGGTGCAGAAAATTATCAAGGCTGGTGGTATTGGCCTGCTCATATTGCACTTTCAAATGCTGGAACTCCCGCAGGCTCAGAACTATTAAATTCTGGTTATGATGGAGATAGGACATCAACTGCGGGTAGTCACCGACATGGAATTAATGTAGGACCTAGTTACAGAGGTGAAACTGAAACAAGAGCAACTAATATTGCTTTGAAAATTTGTATAAAATACTGATAAAGGAATTTAATGGAAACTGTAAATCATAAAGATGTATGTATTTTAGATGAAAATAATTATTTTTTAAGACAAGTTAGAATTTTTAGAGATCCAAGAGACCCTGAAAACTTTTTATATCCACCTAACGCACATGAAATTGATCCTCCAGAAGTGCATTTACTTGAATCTGGTCATTTGGCTTTATGGAATACAGAAGATTCCGTTTGGGTATATGAACATCCAGAACCAGAAAGTAATAGTCAACCTCCGGTAGATCCAATGTATGCTTTAAGAGTTTCTAGGGACTATAGGTTACACAAATCTGATATTCATGTTTTACAATGTTATGAAAATGGTGAACCTGTTAGTGAGGCTGTAAAAAAATATAGAATAGAATTAAGAGACATTCCAAATAAAATAGCAGATGGTACATATTCAGAACCAATAGTAAATCCTGATCCAGAACCAGATGCAAGATTTAAAGAGCCTTCAGGTTTAATTATTTTTGAAAATTGGCCTGAAATTCCAAAGGAAATGCTAGAATGACCACTCAACATTGTATCTTAAATTCAAATAATAAATTTGTTGATGTTGTAAGTGAAGAAGATTCTTCACAATACACAACAGTTTTAGCTATACCCCCAACTTTAAAAGAAAATTTTGAAGCTACTTGGGATGATGGTACATGGATAGTAAGAAGAATACGTGCAAATACTACTCAAGAAATATCTAATATAGAATATACTGAAGACAATAAAATTGAAAACACTTTTTATAATCATACTACCGTTCAATACTTGGAAGAGCAACTGAATATATTGCGTGTAAAAATGGCAATTGATTATGAAAAAAATGGTGAAGTCTTAAAAAAACATACTGATTATGAAAACGTATTAAATAGTTACATTGAAACATGTTCTAATGTTGTTTTAAAAGAAGAAGATATCTATATTGAAGAAGAGTTTCCTGATCCAGAAGATGAACAAAAAACGGTAATTAATAAAATTTTAAATTATAAAAATTATTTTAGAAACCTTGAGGATTTAGCAGATTTTTAACTTGACTTTTTTATCTGTATCTGTTATACTAACGTAAAAGTCAACTAAATAGTTTTGAGGAAGTAAAGATGCTTTCTCATTATAAGCAGTCGCTCATTTTGAGGTCTGCGATATATAGCAACGCACGTTGCTTAATATTACTCGCTTAATAAGGAGGCTATATGTTTCTTACACGTTATTCAAGTAACGACTGGGATAAAATTTTTAGACATTCTGTAGATTTGTTTGATCGAATGGAAATGATTCTTGATGATCAACAGTTCTCAAATTCGTTATCACATACGTTTCCCCCTCATAATATACGCAAAAAAGATAATTCTTATCTAATTGAAATGGCTGTTGCTGGTTTCAATAAAGACGAAATTGATATTTTTAAGGAAAAGAATCATCTTGTCATTGAGGGTAAAAAGGAAGAAAAGAATGAAGAAGGTTTTGTGTATCGTGGAATTGCAAATCGTTCTTTTAAGAAATCATTTGCTCTAAGTGAGGACATGAAAGTTCTTGCTGCAGATATGAGAGATGGTATGTTGTATGTTGGTCTAGAACATGAAATTCCAGAAAAAGATAAACCTCAAAAAATTGTTATTGGTGACCGTGCTGACACTATGTCTTCTGTAATTAATAGTGTTAAAAAATTAGTCGCTTAATATAAAGTATGGTGGTTGTGAAAGCAGCCACCTATATATAAAAGCGAGAATAGCTCAATAAGGCAGAGTACAGTCTTACCAAGATTGTGGTGCAGGTTCAATTCCTGCTTCTCGCTCCAAACACATCATACACACAGGAGAATTAAATGCAACCATACCCAATCCATCAACATTTTTATACCGCTCGGCGAGATTCTGAGCTTGTTAGGTATTTTAAAAATGAATATCGTTATGATTGGGAATTAAATTATGTTAATTTCATGGAACGTGCGAAATCAGAAAAGTACAGTAAAACATTTAAAATATTGGTAAAAAAGTTTAAATTAATTATGAAAATCATGTTTGGTAATTATTCTGAAGAATACTTATTGAAAGTTAATGAAAAACAAATTTTTAAAGATTTATATGATTCTGAAAGAAAACAAAATTACCCTAGTTATGCGTAAATTTAAATTGAACACACACATCACACAAAAGAGAGCATCATGACAGATAGCAAAAATCCATTTCAGATCAGACAAGAACTTTTAAACACCGCAAAAGAATATGTTGAATCAATGTACAATATGCAACAATCTGCTATCGAAAGGCAATTTCATTTAGCTGAAGAAGTAATGAAGAAAAATGAAGAGCAGGGTATGAAAATGTTTCAACAGACTACAGAAAATTTAGAAAAATACTGTAAGTCATATCCAGGAGTAGACCAAATTCTTACTGTTGCTAAACAATTTCAAGACTTTGTAGATAATAAAGATAAAAAATAATTACATTAATAGGATTTTTATGGTAGTTGATTTATTGTTTATAGGATTCGTTGCATTTTTTGTTACAGTCCTCTGGTCTAAAAAAATATGACCTAATATACTACTCCTAAATAATACATCAATTATTGTTTAGGAGTTTTTTATGTTATATATTGGTATTGATTTTTCCATTAGTAGTCCTTGTGTTTGCTTTTGGGATACAAAAAAACAGCATTTATTTGAAAATTGCGAATTCTTTTTTCTACACTCAAAACCTAGCATTTCAAAAATAAATTTTCCTTCAAATATTTTTTATTCAGAATCTTCTGGATCAAAAGATAATTCCGTTCGCTTTTCGGAAAATGCAAAACTATTATCAACTGAAATTAAAAAAAGACTTGACATTTATAAAAAATCTGTTATAATGTTGGAAGGTTATTCTATGGGAGCAAAGGGAAGACTTTTTGACATAGGAGAAGCAACCGGAATTTTAAAATTATTTTTATCGTATGAAAATATTAAACCTATTATTATTGCACCAACTCAAATCAAAAAAATAGCAACTGGCAAAGGAAACGCAAATAAATTTAAAATGCTTGAAAGATTTTTTGAAATAAATACTAGTTTACACAATTCAGATTGGACACAAGTTTTAATAACAGAAAAGCACATACAACCACCATTGACGGATATTGTAGATAGTTTTTTTATTTCTAACTCATTTACGGTAACATATGATTAAAGCTAAAATTGTTCAGGATAGTTCTTTACCTACTGGAGAAAGAGTTTTGACTTTCTCTGCAATGTATGGTAGATTAATTCATTCTGAACTTCTTAGACACCGTGCTGCATCTCATTCAGTGAAAAGTTCTCGAGCGATACCCACTAAAAAATATCGAGAAGAAGTTAAACAAAACATTTATGTCCCAGTTAAATTTGGCACAAAAAAGAGAGGAATGCAAGCAGGTGAACCTACCTTTTTAAGTAAATTTTATGGAGAAAGAGTATGGAGACTTTCTTCAAAATTTGCATGTTTGTTCCATTGGATGATGGAAAAATTAGATATACATAAGGAAGTAGCTAATCGTATTTTAGAACCATATGTGTGGGTTGAAGAAACAATTACTGTTGAAGCTGATGCTTTAAAAGAAATAGCCGAACTTAGAATTCATGATGATGCACAAGAAGATGTTCGTAAAATCGTTGAAGAAATGTTATATGAAATGGATAAAAGCACACCTGTTAAATTAAAAGAAGGACAATGGCATGTTCCTTATGTTGTGAGAAAAATTACAGATAATGGGATAATATATACAGATAATAATGGCAAAAATTTAACATTGGATGAGGCTATTGTTTGCTCTGCTGCTAGATCCGCTAGAAGTTCTTACGCTAATCATGATAATAGTATGTCTGTACTTGAAAAGGATATTAAACTTGCTAAACAATTAATTGGTTCTAAACCAATGCACTTGTCACCGTTTGAACATCAAGCAAGACCATTTAAAGATGATCTTGAAAAGAATCAATATGGTTCTAATCTTCGTCATTTCTTTCAGCAAAGAAAGGCAATTGAAAATTCATTATGGCACTACGAAATCAATTCATGAAACCTGGCGAAATAACATTTCGCCAAAGACTAGAAGCTAATTGGAAATCACCAAACGAAAATATATTAAAGTATATTGAAAATACAGTAGATGAACGGGGGTTTCCAAATATTCCAAATTGGAAAAGTTATAAAGAAGGAAAAGATGAATTAGAGTTATATTCAGCTTTAATGTATTTTTTATTAAATGCAAAATTATCTTTACCTAATGCAAATGAACCTGAACATAGTGTTCGTAAGTTATTCTTTAAATTTAAAAATAATACTATTGCTCCTTTTGTTCATCATTATGACTTAGACAAACCATTAATCCATCGTTTATCTGGCAGTAGAAATACACAATATATTCATGATTATGATGATTGGAGTATGGGGTTCTTTCCTCAACATATAACAGCAAATAAAATTTCTAATTATTTTGCTGAAAATGAGAGAATGCAATGTGAAATAACTAATCGTGAAAGTCCTACATTTTTGTGGACTACTGAACACGGTATGTCTAGATTAATGGATTGTATTCGTAGAGTTGGTATTGATGTTTTAAATGAGAAAAAATTAAAAAAAGCTTTTGGATATGCTGGTCAAGTTGCAGCCCAGTTCAATGTAAATACATCTAAAAATATTTATAATATAGTTCCAGGAAAAACAATATTTGATATATCAAGTGGTTGGGGGGATAGATTAACAGGCTTCTATCTATCTAATAAAAAAACATATATAGGAACTGATCCAAATTTAAGTATGTATGAAATCTATAAAAAGATGTCTTACACATATGAAAAATGGTTAGGAAATGATAATCCTAAAATAACAGAACATGATAATTATTTTGAACTTAAAGGTGTGAAAAATGTTAGAATTTATTGTTTACCTGCCGAAGATATTGATTATGATCAAATTCCAAATATTGATCTTACTTTTTCATCTCCGCCATATTTTAATAAAGAACTATATGGTAAAGATTCTGAAAATGAAGATAGTCAATCATGGAAAAGATATGATACAGATGACAAATGGTTAACAAATTTTTTATATGTGATACTAGATAATCTCATTCCAAAATCAAAAATTACTATGATAAACATCACAGATGTTGGAACTGATGTTAGAGATAATCGTAAATGTATTTGTGACCCAATGGTAGAGAGATATAAAAATAAATTTGTAGGAATCACAGGATTTCAATTATCACAAAACATGAACATCGTCAGATATTTAACTGGTCATTACACTGAACCGATTTGGACCTTTGGTGAAAATTTCTTACAAGAAAATAAAGTAAATTTAATGGAATTATTTAATTAGGGAGAATTATGTTACATAGAGTTACCGCAACTATTGATAAAGAAAGAACTTGGGAGAAGGTTTTAAATCTTGACTATCTATTGAGTTTTGAACCATATGCTGATAAAAATGGAATTTATATTGTTTTAAATCTTTCAGATCAAAAATATAAATTTCATTATACAAGTATAGATACGATGATGGAAGATTACGAAAAATTACACACAAACATGTCAGAGAGTTTTACACAAATGCATTCAATTATAAATCCTATGGATGTGTCAACTGAAAACGAAAATGACGTATTATTAGGATAAAACATGGAAAAAATTACAATGTTTTTTATAGTCTTAATATCTTTTGTATTAATTTCAATGTATTTTCTAGGTAAAAAAGTAATTGATATTCTTGATTAAAAATATTATAATTTTTGAAAAGGGGCCTCTAGCTCAATAGGTTAGAGCACCGCACTCATAATGCGTAGGTTCTCGGTTCAAGTCCGAGGGGGCCCACCACCTCCAAAAAAACCTTTATGAAAATATAATTAAATGAATGAATAAATTACTTATCTTTGACTATGGAAGTCAGTATACACATTTGATTTCCAAGAGATTTAGAAAACTTGGTTACTACACTGAAATATGTCAACCCGATATAGATTTACAATTAATATCTGCTAACGGTATTATTTTATCTGGAGGTCCTGGAAGTACAAATGCAAATAATGATTTAAATACTAATATATTTGATTTGAATATTCCAATATTAGGTATATGTTATGGTCATCAGTTAATAGCTTCCTACTTCAAAGGCACAGTAAAATCAAATACTAATGTGGAATTTGGAAAAGCAAACCTAACAAAATGTGAAGATAGTCTTCTTTTTAAAAGATTACCAAATACATTTCAAGTTTGGATGAGTCATCATGATACTATAACTTCTTTACCTGAGCAGTTTAAAGTTATAGGTAAAACAGAAACTCCTTCTGCAATTGAGCATAAACATAAAAAGATCTATTCATTACAATTTCATCCAGAAGTTAATGATACAAACTTTGGTTCAATAATATTAGATAATTTTGCCAAAATATGTAACATTGAAAATAATTGGAATACTAAAAACTTTACTGAATCTAGTATTAAAAATATTAAAGAAGAAGTAAAAGACCGTAATGTACTCATGTTTCTGAGTGGAGGTGTAGATTCTAGTGTTGCATTTTCTTTACTCAACGAGTCTCTGGGGTCTGAACGTGTATTAGGTCTTTTTATAGATAACGGATTTTTAAGAACAAATGAAGCTAAAATAATTTTAGAAAAATACAATTCTTTAGGTTATGATAATATAATATTTCGTGACTATAGTATTAAATTTTTAGAAGCTATAAAAAATATTACAGACCCAGAAGAGAAGCGCAAGTCTGTAGGAGAAACTTTTCTAAAAGTTAGAGAAGAATTTTTAGATGAATTAAATTTAAATACTGATGATTGGTTATTGGGACAAGGTACTTTATATCCAGATATTATTGAATCGGGTGGTTCAAAAAATTCACATGTGATCAAATCACATCACAACAGAGTAGATGCTGTAAAAAAATATATTGATAAAGGTTTGATAATTGAACCGCTAAAGGAATTATATAAAGATGAAGTTCGTATTCTTGGAGCTTTATTAGGACTCCCAAAACAAATAGTACAAAGACATCCATTTCCAGGTCCAGGTCTTTCCATTAATGTAATTTGTTCTGATTCAATTTCTGAACAAACTAGTGAATTTTTACCAATAAAAAGTGTTGGTGTGCAAGGTGATCAAAGAACTTATAAATCTCCAAAGGTCATTCATAATAAAGCTGATTGGGATACATTAGAAAAATTAAGTATTGAACATACTAATAAGGTAGATGGGAGCAATAGAGTTGTTTTACATTTATCTAAAAGTGAAATTAAACATAATGGTTGGATTAGAAAAATTGCGTATTGCACAGAAGAAAGATTAAATATTCTCAGAAAAGCAGAAACTATAGTCTCTGAGAGTCTAGAAAAAAATAATTGGATGATAAAACTTTTTCAAGTATTAGTTATTCTTTTACCAATTAGTGAAAATGGGAAAAAAGAAAGTATTGTGATAAGACCAGTGGTATCAGAAGATGTGATGACTGCACAATTTGCTAAAATTGATTGGGATGTCATAGAAGAAATTGTAGATAAATTGTATAAGATGCCGAATATAGATTCGGTCTTTTATGATATTACACATAAACCTCCAGCGACTTTTGGGTGGGAATAAACTTGACATTTCTCTAGAATTATGATATAATTAAATAATTGTAAAATATTCTCAACTAATAAGGAATCAATGTTTTATACTAATGTAGCACTTGTTGGTAATAAAATACACATGAGGTATATTGAAAATGGAATAAGAAAACAAAATGATTTTTCTTTCAGTCCTGAATTGTTTATAAAAAGTAAGAAAGGTAATTTTAGAGATCTATATAATAATTCCTATAAAAGTATAGAAGTAGAAAACGTAAAAACCGCCAAAGAAAAAGTTAAAAGTTCTTCTAATATTGAAGACTATACTATTTGTGGTAATGCAAAACCCGAATTTGAGTTTATTCATAGAAACTTTCCTGAAAACATATCCTTTGACTCCTCACAAATAAACATTGGTTATCTTGATATTGAGGTTTTTACAGACGGTGCTTTTCCTGAACCATCTGCCGCAAAATATCCAATCAATGCTATATCCTTTCGTATTCATGAAATGACACATGCTTTTGGTTTAACCTATGACAATGTTACCTATAAAAGCAAAAAAGATGATGTAACTGTATATCTATTTGATACTGAAGAAAAATTATTAACTGAATTTATAAATTTTTGGAGTAAATGTGAATTAGATGTTATATCTGGTTGGAACTCTAATAGTTTTGATATTCCATACATTTGCAGAAGAATAGAAAATGTATTTGGTGAAAGGTATTTAAAAAGACTATCCCCATATTCAAAAATCTTTTCAACAGAAAGAAAGAATGATTTTGGTAATAAAGAGATTGCATATAAAATTTATGGAATATCTCAAATAGACTATCTTGCAATCTACAAAAAATTTACATTTAAAAATCGTGAAAGCTATAAACTAGATTTTATTGCACAAGAAGAATTGGGTGAACGTAAAGAAGATGTATCTGATTATGATAATCTATTTGATTTGTATGAAAAAGACTTTGAACTTTTCATGGATTATAATATTAAAGATACTGAACTTGTAGAAAGATTAGATGATAGATTAAAGCTAATGGAAATAGCATTAACTCTGGCATATTTTTCAAAAGTAAATTATGAAGATATCTTTAGTCCAATGAGGTATTGGGAAAACATTATTCAAAATTATCTTTATGAACATCAGATAGTTGTACCAATTGAAAAGCCAGAAAATGAAAAGACTAAAAAGTTTGAAGGTGCGTATGTAAAAGATCCAATTGTAGGTAAACATGATTTCATGGTATCCTTTGACTTCACTGCTCTGTATCCATATATTCTTCGTACATTTAATATTTCTCCAGAAACTATTCAAGGAATGCGATATGATCTAGATGTAGAATCTATATTAAATCAATCAATTGATTTATCTAGTGAATATGAAAAAGACATTACTGTAGCTGCAAATGGAGCCAGATTCACTCGCAAACACACTGGATTTATTCCTGCTCTTATTAAAAGAATGTTAGATTTGAGAGTTGATTCTAAAAAAGAAATGATTAAGACTCAGCAGAAAATTGAAGAAATGAAAAAGAGTGGTGAAAATCTAAATGATATTAAACTTTTAGAAAAGAAAGTAGTTGCTTTATTTAATATGCAACTTGTAGCTAAAGTAGCTGCAAACTCTTTTTATGGAATTTGTGGATTAAAATATTTTCGTTTTTATGATATACGTTTAGCAGAAGCAGTAACTTATTCCGGTCAAGCAGCAAATCGTTTTGTAGAAAAGAAAGTAAATGAATATTTAAATAAATTACTAGAGACAGAAAATAAAGATTATACAATCTATATGGATACAGATTCTTGTTATTTTGACCTAAGTGGAATGGTGAATAAATTTGTTCCTAATAAAACAAAACAAGAACAGAACGAGTTTGTCAAGAAAGTGGGTTATTCAAAACTCACAGAATGTATTGATAATGCTATTGATAGTTTCAACAAATATTTAAATGTTCATGATGCTATTCTTAATATGAAAATGGAAGCCGTTGGTGGTGGAGTTTTTATAGCAAAGAAAAAGTATGTAATGTCAATAGTCCATATGGAAGGTGTAGACTATGCAAAACCAAAATTAAAAATGACAGGTGTTGAAGCAGTAAAATCTTCAACTCCTGCTCCAGCTAGAAAAGCTTTGACAGACTGTGCGAATATTCTTGTCACAGGAACAGAAGATGAACTAATTGAATATGTCACAAAATTTCGTAAAGAATGGAATGGTCTATCTCCAGATCAAATTGGATTACCAACTTCAGTGAATGGTATATTTAAGTATCACACAAAAGATAATAGATATGCACTTGGCTGTCCTATACATGTGAGAGCAGCAATTAATTATAATTATTGGATATCCGAATATAAAATTGATATGCATTATTCTGATATTAAAGATGGTTCAAAAGCAAAGTATGTTTTTCTTATAAACCAAAACTACACTAGAGAAAATGTCATAGCGTTTCCATCTAAGCTACCGAAAGAACTTGACTTACACTCCAAAATAGATTATAATGCTCAGTTAGAAAGATCATTTCTTTCTCCTCTTAAAATTATGCTTGAGCCAACTGGTTGGAATTATGAGAAAAAAGTAAATTTAATGGATTTATTTTCTTAACATTTAATGAAGGATTGTTATGTCAAGTTTTTTTAAAAACTATGCAAAATCAATGAAAAACGAACTTGCTACTATTGTTGGTGAGCAGGGTATGATAGGTGATTGTGAAGAATTTTTAGATACAGGTTCTTACATGCTGAATGCAATTATGTCAGCGGATTTATTTAAAGGCATTCCTAAAAATAAAACAATTGCTATTGCATCAGATTCAGGTATTGGCAAATCATTCTTTTGTGTATCTATTGCAAAAGAATTTCAAAAGAATTTTCCAAATGGATATGTTGTTTATTATGAAACAGAAAATGCATTTACTACAAAAATGTTTGCTGAAAGAGGAATTGATCTAAACCGTTTGCTTTATGTACCAATTGGAACTGTTGAACAATTCCGACATGAGTCAACAAAATTTGTTAAAGATTATAATGGTTTGTCAGAAGAAGAGAAAGTACCATTTATTATGATATTAGATTCTATTGGTAACTTGTCTACAGAAAAAGAATATGAAGATGCTATTTCAGGTGCAAACAAAACAGATATGACAAAAGGCAGACTTGTTAAATCAGCACTAAGAACATTGAAAATGGAATTGTCAAGAGCCAATGCCCCATTGATTATGACTAATCATGTATACAGTGAAATCGGTTCAATGTATCCTCAAGAAGTAATGACCGGTGGAAAAGGTCCTTTGTTTCTGTCCGATGTAGTTTTGTTTTTATCTAAACGTAAAGATAAAGATGGAACAGTACAAGTTGGTAATTTTATTTCAGCAAGAGCCAGAAAATCAAGATTTACTAAAGAAAATTCAAAAGTTGAAATTTATTTAAACTTTAAAACTGGTATTAATAAATATCATGGTCTTTTACCTTTTGCTGAAAAGGCAGGTGTTTATAAAAAAATTGGTAATCGTTATGAAGTTTCTGATGGACGTAAATTATATGAAAAACAGATTATGGAAAATCCACAAGAATTTTTCACTCAAGAAGTATTAGAAAAAATCAATGAATATATTCATGAAGAATTTTCATATGGTGGTTATACGGAAGAACTGCCATTTGATAGTTTAGATGAAGATGTTTTAGAAAAGGAGTAACTTAAAATGGAAAACAATACAATATTTAATTATGGTGTGGTTAAAGATGAAAGTGATGATAGATGGGCTATTCATATTGAAAGTGGAGATTTTACGGATTTTATTTTTAAAATAGATCATCTTCGCTTGACATATAAAACTGATGATGATAGACTAAAGTTGGTTGAAAGTTATGATGAAGTAGATGATAAAGATGTAATTCTAGATTTTCAGTATGACCTTACCTCAGTCCCAAACAATTTTGAAAATGTAGATGGTAGTCAAGAGGCTTTTGAAAATGTTGCTAGAAATATTTTAATTGATATTTTAATGAGTCATCCTGAATTATATAAATTGGAGTCTAATAATGAACACCAAGCTGATATTGAACAGCCTAATTAAAAACAAAAGTTATGTTAATAAAACTCTCCCTTTTCTAAAACAAGAATATTTTGAAGACAAATTAGAAAAGTCTATATATAGTTATATATCTAAATTTATTACAGAATATAATACTCTTCCTTCAGATGATGTTGTAGAATATTATGCAGGTAAAGATAACACTTTAAGTGATGATGAACTAAAAGAACTTAGTAGTGTTTGGAATGATATCATTAATCAAGATACAGAAAATATGACGGTAGATTGGTTAGTAGATATTACCGAAGAATGGTGTAAAGAAAGAGCAATTTTTCTTGCTGTAAGTGAATCTATTAATATTATTACAGATGATAAAAAGAAAGGTGATAAAAATACTATACCAGATATATTAAAAGATGCATTGTCTGTTTCCTTTGATACAAATATTGGTCATGACTTTACAGAAGATGCAGAATCTAGATTTGAATATTATCATAAAAAAGAATCTAAACTTCCTTTTGATATTGAAATGTTAAACAAAATTACTAAAGGTGGTTTTACTCATGGAACATTAAATTTATTTTTAGGTGGGACTAATTCTGGTAAAACTCTTTTTATGTGCCATTTAGCTGCATCATATTTGAATCATGGATACAATGTTTTATATATAACACTTGAAATAGCCGAAGAAGAAATTGCTAAACGAATTGATTCTAATTTGATGAATATAAAAATGTCTGAAGTTACTACAATGACTAAGGATAGTTTTCTGACAAAAATTGAAAAAATTAGAGCAAAAACAATTGGAAACTTAAAAATAAAACAATATCCGCCGGCTTCTGCAAATATTAATCATTTTCGTGCTTTACTAAATGAGTTAAATTTAAAGAAAAATTTTGCTCCAGATATAATTATAGTAGATTATTTAGGATTGTGTTCCTCTGCTAGAATACGTTCTTCTGAAAATTCTTTTAATTTTTATAAATCGGTTGCTGAAGAAATGAGAGGTCTTGCTGTAGAGAAAAAAGTACCTATTGTTAGCAATCATCAATTTAATCGTTCAGGCCAATATAATACAGATGTAGATTTAGAAAACATTTCAGAATCACATGGTATATCTATGACTGCTGATTTTATGGCAGCAATTATAGTTACTGAAGAATTTATTGAAGAAAAGAAAGTTATGATAAAACAACTGAAAAGTAGATATAATGATCCGAGTTATTATAATAAATTCATGATTGGAATGGATAGAGAAAAAATGAAACTCTATAATTTAGAAGATGAGCACGTTATAGAAATGGCATCTATAAAAGAAAAAGATGATGTTGTTTCAAAACCAAAAGTAAATATTGATTTTTCGTAAGGAATATTATGTTAGATCCAAATAATATATTTTTAATAGGAAATCCTGAATTCTATTCAGATCCTCAAAAAAATATGTTTCGTTCAGATATATGGGATGACTATGAGTCTATGAATGAAGACTTGATATCTTATTGGAATGAGACTGTAAATAAAGATAATATTGTTTATATAGTCTGCGGTAAAGGAGGTATTGGAAATTCTTTTTTTAAAAATAAATTGAATGAAAAATTAAATGGTGAGATAATTTTAATTCAAAATAAAAATTCATCGATACCTAAATATTATAACCATTTTGTAAGTGAAGCAGAATTCGTACATGTTAAGGCAATTGATTTAAATATTCAATATACTATTTATTTAACTAATTTTTTAGAACATATAAATAGAGTAGAAGCTAATTTCACAGTAACTTCATGTTTAACTAATAACTTAAAAAAAGTAAATGAAAAATTTATATATTATGAAAGTAAAGAAGGTTCACACATATTTGTAAATAATTTGAATAAACCTGTATTTAATTTATCAGCAGATTTATGGGAATTTAAACCAGTACGCTTATCTACTTTATTAGAAATTTACGAAAGCTATTGCATATTTAACTCAGAATAAAAATGAAAAAAACATACAATCAATTTGTAGAAAGTATTCTTTTAGAAAAAAAGAAAAAGAATAAAAAAGAACCAGATAGTGATCTTTTTTTAGATAATGAAGAAGAAGAGGAAGAAGAACCTACTGATGAAGAAGAATCTACTGATGAAGAAGAATCTGAAGATACTGAAGAGGATACTCCAGAAGAAGGTGAGGAAGATGAGCCAGAACCAAAAGAGGATGAAAAAGAATACGATCCTGATGACGAAGAAAAAGTTAAGACTTCAAAACAAGATACTGAGAAAAAAGCTTTAAAAAACGTATCAACTGACGTAGAAGATAGTGATATGGAAAGTGATGAAATTGAAGACAAAATTGATGATGAAATAGAGTATTTAGAAACTGATAAAGAAAGAAATGAAAAATTATCTTATAAAGATAAAAAAGAAGAAGAAGAAAAACAGAAAAAAGAAAAACAAGATAAAGAAGATAATAAAACTAAAATCGTTATCAATCCTAACATCACAGAACATTTAAATAACTGGTAATCTAAAATGGCAGCATCAAACGATAGAAAGATTTCTCAATTACCTCTACTGACTGAAGTAAAAGATGACTCAACTTTTCTTGTTGTTAGTAACATTAGTACTACTCCTAAGAATGAGAGAATCAATACTCAGACCTTGTTTAACCAAGTACCTGTTTCCGTGACAGTAGGAAAAGAATTAAGTGGAAAAGATGTTATCTTTAACACTACTCTTTCTGCAGCTAATAGATTTTATTTTGATAGTTCTAGTGGGGATTTAAATCTTGGAAGAAATTTAACAGTTGCAAACAGCGTTACGGTTACTAATGACTTAACTGTAAATGGTACTGTTTACTTTGGTGCGATCAATCCTAATTTTGTTAATCTTGATATTACAGGAAATTTTACAAGTAATGGTTCAGCCAATGTAGGAACAACTCTACTTGTTGCTGGTGAATCCACGTTTTCAGAAAATGTAACAGCAAGCAAGCATCTAACAGTTTCAAATAATTTAACTGTTGCCGGAGCAACAACTCTCACAGGAAATTTAACCGGCGAACACATTATTTCAAATACTGCGAATATATCAACATTAACAGTAACAAATAGTATTGCTGGTGCACAGTCAATATCGTCTGTAAGTTCTTTTGCTGAAAACATTGTTGCAAATAATACTATTACTGCTAACGGCTCTATTACGTCTGTAGGTAATATTACTGGTAATGCAGGCACATTAACTTCTTTAAACGTTACATCTAATGGTCAAGTAGGAAATAGATTAACAGTTCAAAATCTAACAACTCAAGTAAATGCAGATATTGATGGTCAAGTAACGGCAAATAATGTTGTAGCAAATATTAATTTAACATCACCAGCTGCTACAATTACTACGTTGAATACCACTACATTAAATGCAACAGATTTTGAATCTACTAATAATATTAATGCACTAGCTATTACTACTGTAAACTTAGCAGTTGATACGTTTAGTATTAGTACACTAGATGCTACCACTTTAACTTCAAACACTATAAATGCTAATAATGTAATTTCCCCAGACATATCAGTCTCTAATTTAAAAATGAGTATTATCACTACTTTACCAGATGCTAATACTATACCAGACGGAACTATGGTTCTTTATTTTAATGCAGGAAATTATTCATTACAAGTAGCTGCAGGAACACCACCAGCTAGATATTGGAGATCTGTATTCTTAGGAAATCCATAATATGATAAATCTTTGTTATGGTTGATATATCTGAAGAGAGTTTTTATAATTTTGCTATATCTAATTTAAAATCAAAATATTTAATAGAATCAGAGTTTCGTTCTCTTTTAAAACATATAATATACATTAAGAGACTATTAAAAAAATATAAAGACAACTCTAAAACAATTAATATTAATCTATTAATAAATCATTTTGTTATTCTATATAATGAGTTTGATCAAAATTCGTTAACAGCGATATTATTTTATCAAATAAACGAGTTATATTATCCACAATTAAAAACTATTTTGTTATTGTTAAACAATATTAATTACGATGATGTGTTAATACTTAATAATGTTAAAATAGAAATAAGCAATATTCTTATAGATAAAGAATTAGAAAATATATTAAAAAGAATAATTTAATGTCTTATCATAAAAAACACAACTTTCAAAATCAGCTTTCTTTATTTCTTAATATAGATGAAGAAAATGGTGGTAATGGTGGCGGCGGTAATGGTGGTGGAAACGGTAACGGTGGAAATGGTGGTCCAATGACTTCAGCTACAACGGGATTGCCAACTTCTGGAGAAGATACTTTTAGAAGAAATTCTTATTTAGAAGGGGGAGTGTCTGGTTATTATTATGACCCAAATAAAAAAAGAAAAAAGAAACGAAAAAAATTAAAAAAATCTTTCTTAGATTATATGATAGGAGATGGATCTTCTTATGTTAAAGAAGATAAAGAATCTCCCATTGATTTTGCAATGTCTATAAATGAGGAAGATTTATCCGAACTGTTTGGTGAATCTGTATATGAATTTGGAGAAAATACCTACACCGTAAAATACTATAGAAAAGGTGAAAATTATAGTTATGGTAAAATGTTCTTTGTAGGTAATAACAAATTTGCAATGAGATTTAACAAAGAGCCAAAATCAAAGAACGAAATTGATAGTATATCTTTTTGGAATAAATGGTCAACAGAAATAGTAAACGAGGATTTAAATTTCAGTATAACACCAGATGCAGACGTTATAACAGATGATCTAAGTTTAGAAAAATGTTATGAGATAGCAAAGCAAATATTTAAAAATAGAAAACCGAGATTTGTAAAGATTGACAATATTAAGATAGAAAAAGGGGGAAAGCCAGCTAACAAAGAATTTCAAGAAGAGTTGGGGGAAGATGGAAAAAAATCTGTGAGTTTCACAGAATTACTTGACTTTGCCCGCCAAAAGGGGTATACTGTAAAGGAGCCAGGCGATGGTTCTCTTGATATTAATCTAGTTGTACCCATGAAGATTCCTAATAAAGAATTTATAATTCCTCATGAATCAGAATATAAAAAGACTATGAATGTAGATAAGTTTGTTGAAAATAACAAGCTTTTATTAACACCAGTCAATATACAAAACTTTGTTAAAAATGTTCAAGATGCAGAAGAATTATTAGAATTTTTTAGAAGTTTATTTAAAGACAACCTAATAAATAATTTATCTTTTGAAGCAATAGTTTTTGCTTCTAAAGTCATAAAAAGTAAACATCCTGAATGGCTTAAACTTTTAGTTCCTAGAATGTAATTATGAAAAAAGTTAGTTCTGGTATCGTGATAACAAATGGAAAAATAGTTCTTGGTTGTAAATCTTATAAATGGGATTTACCTAAAGGAGAAATAGAAAAAGATGAAAAGCCAATAGATGCTGCAGTTCGAGAGGCTAAAGAAGAAACAGGATTACAGATAGATAAAAATGATTTAACTGAATTGGGATTTTTTGATTATACAAAACACAAAGATTTATGGTTATATTTACATGTACCTAAGAAATTACCAGATACTTCAAAAATGAAATGCACAACATATTTTGAAGATAGAAATGGAAATGAAATTTTAGAGGTATCTGACTATAAGTATATTAATTTTAAATATCTGGAAAGATTTTTTTATCGTTCAATTTGTAAAGTATTAAGAATAATTGAACAATCTTCTACTTTTTCGGACTACTTTAAAGGAGGTCTAAAATGAGTCATTTATCAGCGTTACTGAATACAATGGAATCAATTGAAATTGATAGAGAACTAGGTCTACAAATTTTTGAAAATTATGTAACGGAGTATGTGCAATTAATACATGAAGAAAAAGATGCAATCTCAGAAAAGGATTTTGAAGTTATGAAAGAAGTCGCAGTTTCTCTTGGGTTAGATCCTAAAGATTTTGAAAGTGCGATGAATACAATGGCAGAAGATGATGAATATGATAAATACGATGCACAAGTAGATAATGTTGTTGATAACGATGACTTGCCTCCAGGCGTAACAGAATTTACTAGTTATTTAAATCGTTGGGTTTCCCCTAATCCTTTAGATACACGTACTCTATATTAAAATATGAAAGTTCATTCATTTTTAAAAGTAAAAAAAGATATACAGAAATTTTTAAACTATGAAATGGTTAAAATAGAAGACAAAAAACCTAATCGTATTTTGCCTGTATTTCAACGTATTAATGATGATGTTCCCTATTTAACAGAATCTAAACTTGAAGATGCCTATTTAAATAAGGAAATTTCAAAAAAAACTAAAAAACTTCTTGAGTGGCTTTCTATAAAAGAAAATTTAGAAGTCGCTGAGAATATTTACAATAATAATAAAAATAAATTTGAAGAAGTTACCTTCCTTTTGGAAAGTGAAAAAATAAATTTTACAACATTAGTTAGGAAGTTAATACATAAACATGAACAAGCGATCTCTTGTAGAGAATAAATCTCTTCAAAAAGAATTCCTTCATCGTCTTTCATCCACTCTAAGAAATTTTAAATGGAAAACAAACGGAGCTAATTTTTCTTGCCCCATTTGTGGGGATAGCAAGAAAAATGAAACTAAGGCAAGAGGTTATATTTTTGAAAAAGAAAATCTATATCAATACTTTTGCCATAATTGTGGTTTTAGTTCAAACTTTTCTTTCTTTCTGAAGAGTGTAAATTCTTTACTTCATACAGAATATCTAAAAGAACTTTTTCTAGATAAAAAAAGAACAGATGCTATAATGAGTTCTGTCAGACCAAAACTTCTACCAAATAGAATTTCGCTTACTTATGTAAAAGCACCTACTATTGATTCTTTAGATGAGGGACATGTAGCAAAAGAATATGTTAAACGTAGAAAAATTCCAAATAAATATCTAAAGGAATTATTTTATGTATCAACTTTTGGAAATTGGGTTAGAAAGCATTATGATCCAAATTATTCTGGTGGTAATGATGAAAGAATAATTATTCCTTTTTACAATGGAAAAAAACAACTAGTAGCTTTTCAAGGTAGAGCACTATCTGGAAATACAAAACTCAGATATATAACTATAAAATTAAGTGAGAAAGCTCCAAAAATATATAATTTTGATAATGTAGATGTAAAGAAAAAGATATATATTGTTGAGGGTCCGATTGATGCAATGTTCTTACCTAATGCGATAGCTGTTGCTGGTTCAGATGTTACAAAAACTTTAGATAAATTAAATTTTGATTTTGTATTTGTTGCTGATAGAGAACCCAGAAATCCAGAAATAATTAAAAAGATTGCAAATATGATAGACCGAAAGTATAAAGTATCTTTATTGCCAGAGTCTATGCCCGGTAAAGATATTAATGAATATATACTAAATGATTACACAACTAATCAAATAGTTCAGATGATTGATCGTTTTACTTTTGAAGGACTTCAAGCAACTTTTCAACTCAAAATGTGGCAAAAAATCTAAAAGTTAAAAAATCAAAATCTTATAAATATATTCACTATACTATAAATTTTAAAAGAGTTCAAATATGGCTACACCAACATTAGATGCACTAAGAAGTGACGTAGGAGATCCTACTAAATATGAGATTATCACATCAACAGGTCATGCCTATCTTGTACAAAATCATAATGTTATCGCTACAGGTACAAGTCCTAATAGTGTAATAATTTGTACTGATTCTACAAAAGCAACTAAAATAGTTAGTTTAGTTGATGCTAGTATAGTGGCTTTGTTGAAAAAATAAATCTTTTTTAATCTAAACAATTTAACAAAGGAAGAAAGTGTAGAAATATACTTAATGGATTCGTACATTCTTTTTTTAACATATTAATTATCGAGAGGATATAAAACATGAGTGCCCGTATACTTTCAATGCCTCAAAGTAACAAAAAGGAATATTATGGTGTAGAAATTAATGAACAGAGAAGTGATAATTTATCAGATATGGCAAATAAAATGTTAACTCAATTTTATTGCCGTGAAGAAGAAACTCCTCAAGAGGCTTTTGCAAGAACTGCAATTTGTTTTTCAGCCGGTGATTTAGATTTGGCACAAAGAATATATGATGCTGTATCAAAAGGTTGGTTTATGTTTGCTTCTCCTGTATTATCCAATTCAATTCTACCAGGTGAAAAAGCAAAAGCAATGCCAATTTCTTGTTTTCTACTTGACATTCAAGACAATTTAGATTCAATTATAGACCATTCTACAGAAATACGGTGGTTATCAGTAAAAGGAGGTGGAATCGGAGCTAACTGGTCCAAAGTTCGGTCCGTCTCAAATAAAGCACCAGGACCAATGCCGTTCCTTCATACGATTGATGCTGATATGATAGCATATCGTCAAGGAAAAACACGTAAAGGTTCTCTCTGTGCATTCTTAGATATATCCCATCCAGATATCATAGAATTTACAAACATGAGAGTTCCAACAGGTGATGTAAATCGTAAAAATTTAAACTTACACCACTCTATAAACATCACAGATGAATTCATGAGAGCCGTTGAACGAGATGAAATGTGGGATTTGATTGACCCATCAGATAAAACAGTTAGAGATACTATCCGTGCTCGAGAACTTTGGGAAATGATCCTAGAAGTTCGTTATCGTACAGGTGAACCAAATATACATTTTATTACTGAGTCCAATAGACACTTACCTCAACCTTTAAAAGATAAAGGATTAAAAATAAATAGTTCTAATTTATGCCAAGAGATTACTTTGCCAACAAATGAAGATAGAACCGCTGTGTGTTGCCTATCTAGTTTAAATCTTGACAAATACGATGAGTGGCATAAGACAACATTAGTAGAAGATATGATTACCATGCTAGATAATGTACTTCAATTTTTTATTGACAATGCTCCCAACCAATTACAAAAAGCAAAATATTCTGCAAGTAGAGAAAGATCTTTAGGACTAGGTGCTATGGGTTTTCATTCTTGGTTACAAAAGAATAATATTGCATGGGAAAGTCCTGAAGCAAAAATTGAAAATGAAGAAATTTTTTCATTCATATCAAAGAAAGCCGAATCACAAACAAGATTATTAGGATTACAGAAAGGAGAATACTTAGATGGCATCGGCACAGGCCGAAGAAATGCACATCTAACCGCAATTGCTCCAAATGCTAATTCTGGAATGTTGCTTGGTGTTTCGCCTTCTATAGAACCATATAATGCCAATACATTTACACAAAGATCTCGCATTGGTTCTTATTTAATTAAGAATCCTTACTTAGCAGATATATTGGAAAAATATGGTAAAAATACTGATTCTATTTGGTCCGATATTATGTTGAATAGGGGGTCTGTTCAACATTTAAATTTTTTATCTGAACATGAAAAAAATGTATATAAAACTGCTATGGAATTAGATCAAGAGACAGTTGTGGAACATGCTGCAGATAGACAAAAATATATTGAACAAGGTCAGAGTGTGAATTTATTTTTTCCTGCTAAAATGGATAAAGCTAATTTATCCAGAGTTCACTACATTGCATGGAAGAAAAAACTTAAAACTTTATATTACTTGAGAACGGAAGCTGAACATCGTGTAGAAAATGTATCTTCACAGGTTGAGAGGGTTGCACTTGAAGACTATGTAGAAGATAAACCCAAGCAAGAGGATGACTGTTTAAACTGTCAAGGATAGCTCAGTGAAGTCTCAGAATCATCACCACAAACTTTTTTTATTACACACTAGGGTAAATAATGGAAATTAAAATTTATTCAAAAAATAATTGTTCTTATTGTAAAAAAGCTAAAGAGTGGTTTGACACAAACCAAATGGAATATGAAGAAATTGTGCTTGATGACCATAAAGAACGTATGGATTTTTATCAACGTGTTTCAAATGGAAAAGAAGTAAATAGTGTTCCACAAATTTTTATAGATGAAAAACATATTGGAACTTATACTGATTTATTAAAACAAGAAGCATTAATATTAAAAAAAGCATTTGGAGGACTCGAAGTCTCTTCAATTACATATAAACCTTTTCGTTATGAATGGGCAGTTGAGATGGCTCAGAATCATGAAAAAATTCATTGGATTCCAGAAGAGGCTTCTCTTGAAGATGATGTTCATGATTGGAAATCTGGTAAATTATCTCAAGGTGAAAAAGATTTTATTCGTAGTGTACTCACATTGTTTGTTCAATCTGATGTAAATGTTGGTGAAAACTATATTAACTATTATTTAAAGATTTTTAAGAACAATGAAATTCGTAAAATGTTATCATCATTTGCTGCTAGAGAATTCATACATCAAGAAGCATATGCACTATTTAATGACACAATTGGATTTCCAGAATCAGAATATTCTGTATTTTTAGAAATAGAGGAAATGAGAGAGAAACATGATTTTATGTTAGACATTGATGTAAGTACAAAAGAAGGCACAGGACTAGCAATTGCTAGGTCTGTTATTAATGAAGGACTAGTTTTGTTTAGTTCTTTTGCAATGCTTTTAAATCTCCAAAGATTTGGTAAACTAAAAGGTTTTGGTAAAATCAATGAATGGTCAGTGCGTGATGAAAATCTCCATGCACAAGGAATGGCAAAATTATTCAGAACATATTGTAGTGAAAATCCACGTATTGTTAATGATGGGTTTAAAAAGAAAATTTATAGTATGATTCGTAAAGCAGTGGAACTTGAAGATATGTTTATTGAACGTGCATTTGGATTTTCTAAAATGGAAGGACTAACTCAAGAAGAAATGAAGATGTATATTCGTTATATGGCAGATAGACGTTTGATTCAATTAGGAATGAAAGGTAATTATAAGATTAAGGAAAATCCTTTGTCTTGGTTGGATCATATTTTAAATGCACCAGACCATACAAACTTCTTTGAGGGTAGAGTGACTGAATATACAGTTGCTGGTTTAACCGGTAAATTTAATTATGATTTTGTTGATGAGGTTGCAGCCTAACGAAAAAATCTATTTCTTTTAAGTGTTTTGAGCGGCTCACGATATATAGTTTTAGGAAAATAAGGATAGTGTTGATTTTGATAACGATTTCTTTGTGTTCTAGCCGCTCTCACATCACTCAGAGGAGAAGGTTTTTTATTAATCCTCTGAGTTTGTTTTATTATATTTTGAATACTTTCTTGCTCCTTTCTCAAATCTCCTTCCGACATACCTAATAAAATAAAAGAACTTAAAAGTATTAAAATATTTTTCATTTTAGGCATCAAGTATAATATTACATTTTTCTAACGCACTAATCATTCTTGTCATTCCAATTCCCCCACCAACTCTAGGAAAAAAATCAAAAGACAAGAATTTTTCTAATTCAGCTTCTACTCTATCTTTTCCAAATAAGTTATAAAGCAATTGACTATACTCACCATTTGTTATAGTATGAAAAGTATCACGCATTTGATCTACATTTGTTGACCTCTCTGCTGAACCAATTGTCTCCATTCCTCCAAGAATAACGTCAATCTTTTTACTATGCACTCCATCTTCATGTCTACTCATATTCCAAAATGGACTTGTAAATTCTGGAAAATCTGTAATCATACAAGTACCAAAATTGTTAAACATTGACTCTTCATGACTTGCATCAAGCTCACTATCAACAGCAAAATGTTCCTGCCATTCTACATATGTTCTTTCAGTTATATCATCAAATCCTAGATAATTACAAAGTTGATATTCCATCTCACTTAAATCTTCAATTGTTCCTGGAAACTCAAATTCAAACATAGGGAAAATTATATCATGTCTTCCTGGTATTGCATTTGGTTCTTGTCTATAACTAGTGCTGATACAAAAAAACCCTTCAGAAGAAGGGCTTTTTAATAATTCATGTTCTAACCACATCTGACCTGTTTGAGGTAAAGGCCATACCTCTCCTGCGTAATTATAAGTAGCAACATTGAACGGGTCTTCACATGCTGCTAGAATACTCAAACGATTTTGAGTGTGAACTTCTGCGAAACCTCTATCTAAAAAAAAAGATCGTAAAGAATTTACGGTGCTTGTATATTTGCGAGGATCAATTAGTTGGGTCATTTTTCTCCTTTCATTTTTTGTCAATTAATTTTTCAACTTCTAATTTTTCTAAATCCCATTGTATATCTTCTAATATCACATCAAGCATTCTAAAGTTTTCTTTTGCTTCAGAAATGGCTGCTCCTAATATTTCTTTAGTTTCACCATCTTCCATTTGATTATAAATTTTTATAGCAAGACGAAAAACTTTGGGGGCTTCAGTCAATTCTTTCAAAATAAAATCAAACTCTGTATTACTCATACGTTTTTATTAAATCTCACGAAAGTATAGTAAATATATTATGAATCCCAAAGCATAAGCTAAAGAACCATATGTAAATATCATGGATAAAATTTTACGTGTATTTTCTTTCATTATTAATTTTTTGCTGAATCAATTCTTGTTTAATATTATTTTTAATCCATTGAGGTAGTTCACTATATCTATATTCTGTCATACCAATTTTCATATTTGGGTCAATGTAAATTTCTTCTTCTGGTTCTGTTATTGGTTGTGCTTTATCCATAAATACCTTATTTCACCCTCAATGTAAATTCAATAGGGTCTAATTTAATAATATTTAAACTCTCATTTACAAATCCATGTAACTTAGTTTTATATAATAATGTGATATCTGATGTATTATCAACATTAACCTTTGCTCCATCTAAAGTCATATCAGATTTTACAAGAGAGTAATTAAAGAATCCACTTGATGCTTTAGTAAAGTTATCTAATCCTGGTGTAATTCCAGTTTGATTAACAACAACCATATCAGAAGTACCTTCAATATATAGAGTGAGTACTGGTAAAGTTCCTAATGTCCAATTAGCAAGTGATAAATTTTGTGAAGTGCCACCATACAGTGCCATAACATATGTACTATTTTCTGAAGATTTTGGTGTTAGTGACGTAGTAGAATTTGAACTACTTTTATCATTTGTTGTGGTAGTAGTAGTGGTAGTGGTTACTGTATGATTGTCTTTAATAATTTCTTTATGACTAGTTACAGTATGATTATCTTTGAGAGTGATTGTAGATTCTAACTTATTTTCTGGTAAAGCATCTCTACATGATGCTGCTAATAATGCTAATGCTATAATAGTGATAGCCTTTTTAAACATTCTACTCCTTTTTAATTTTATCAATATATTTTTTAACTATATTTGGTTTCATTTGATGTTCTTTCTCATCAATTATCTGAACATTAAGACCTTTAACAATTTCTCTGAATTCAGAATTCGTTACCTTTGCGTTTTCTAATGCTTCTTCAATATAATAAACTTGTAATATTTTAAAGTTAGATAAAACTATTTCATCATAGTCTAAATATTTGGAACCTGATGTCCATTTTTTACTCTGCATATTTGGCCAGCGCATAATAAGTTCATTAAAAACTTTGCGATATTCTTTTTTACTTTTAATAATCCTTTCAGTTCCAGCAACATATTGTCTTATATATTTCTGTTTAACATCGCCTGAAATATCATAAGGAGTATAATCATTTTCTTTATCTCCATATTCATCACGAAGTTTTTTGAGTAAATTTTGTTTAAATATAACTAGTTTTTGAAGTAAAAGTTTGTATTGATAAAATTTCATTTCTTTTTCGGCAGATGTCATTTTATTTTTTTTTGATTTCCCATCTAAAAAGAATTCGATATATGATGATGACATAATTGAACTATCACTATCTCCACTTATATCAATAACTCTCACTCCTTTTTTATCTGGCTTGCTCATGATGTCGCCAGCTTGACCCATTAGTGCAGTTCCTTCTAAAATAGTAATAACACCACCCCCATCATCCCAAATTCCATACAACATTGTTCCAATATTATCAACAGTAAAAGCTGAAATTTGTTTTGTTCTTTTATTTTGAAGTTTTTTAAGTTTATCTAAACCTTTTACTCCAGAGGAATGTGCAGCTATTAAACGCACTGGTGTTGAAACTCTTTCTATAAATTTTTGATCAAGAATAAGATGAAAACTTTTATCTTTTTCATCTTGAAATATATATTCTTTGTCATCAGCCAGCAATCCATCTGCTTCCATGAATATATGGTCAAATAAAGACCGCTGCCATTGAACCTCTTCGTTTACTACTTCTTTAAATGACTTCATTTATTTTTTAGTTGAATTTTTTCTGCATCAGAAAGTTGATTGTTTTTATCTAATACACTTACAAGTGCGTTTGATACCTTTGCTGAGAGTCTATTTGTATGAACAAGATCAAGTATACGGTTCTTTAACATTCTTATAGCTCTATCATCTCTCAAACTCTGAAGAGTTTTTGAACCTTTTGACTTAGTTTCACCTGTGAATACTTTATCAAAGATTGCTGGAAAAGCCTCTTGAACTTCTGCAGGTATCTTATATTGTTTCTTTGACTCAATAGGTATATCATAATTTGTTAACATGTGAACATTGATTGGCTCATCTTTAATCACATCAATAATAGTTTTTGAACTTGGATTTAAATGAAGAATTGCTGAAAGATTTTGCGGTCTTCTTTGAACTAAGTTGTTCAAGTCCTCTTGAGAAAATTTGATTTCAGAATGATTGATTAAAAAATCACGAACTTCTTTTGGACTGATATTTCTGGCAAGAGAAAGCATGAGTGATTTATGGTCAACATCAATCATTTGGTCATAATAGTCTAAGTCTTTGTCCAATATTTCTTTTTCAACAATCGGTGGTAACTTTTGTGTCATCTTCTTCTTGTCAAGTAATGTCTTCTTATCCTTATCTTTTTTTGTCAGTATACGAACAAGGTCAGGATATTTTTCACGGGGTATCTCACTGATGTTCTTACCTCTGCGAATATGAGTTTCTAACTCACCTTCTCTCTTTGCAAATTTTGTTGAACTATGTTTCTTATTATATTCTACATCTTTATTCGGAATAATTTTAACAACCTTATAACCTTTGCGACTAAAAAACACGGCTTGTCTTGGTTCATTTTCATGAACTACACCTAATCCAGGATCTTCAACAAGGTCATAATAGAATTGCTTACCTGGTGCTCGACGAAGAATTGTTGCCCATAAAGTAGGCTTTGGTACATATTTCTTGATTACTGGATAAGATTCTTCTTCAGTTTTTTCAAACAGTTCAGACAATTCATCCCAACTTTTCGTAACTAAAAATCCGGACATTCGTGTAACATTCCATAATTGACTTGCGACACGGCGAGTTGTTGCATTTTTTCTTGCATATTTTTCAATAGCACTAAAGTAACTTCTTGCCAATACTGAATCAAATTGCTTACCATGTTTCTTTTTCATTAAGTCAACAATATCGTGCCTTAGTTTAGGTAGGTCTGAATTTAAGTCACTTGTTTTATATGCAGCAACATTCAAAGTTTTACATTCTGGTGTTTTTTGAATCAAAGCGATCCAAGGTTTTTCTCCCGCAAATGGCACACGAAAAACTTGCTCACCAGATTCTGAAGGTGGGGGGTACTCTTTATACATGTCTAACAAACTATATGTGTAGATGCCCCATGGCGTCATGTATTTTGATTTGGTGTTCAAAAGAACTACAGGTGAATCTGACCTTTCATCATCTTTTTCTTTCTTTGTGTTCGTTTCGAAGTTTTTAGGATCTGTAATAAAAGTTGCATAGTATCCAGGCTTATTGTATTTCTCAAGAGCATAATATGGTGCTTGTTTTGGATTCTGCTTTGGATTTTTTCTTGCTTCTGTGATAAACGAATGAAAAGATTTCATTTATTTTCTTGACATGTAGGCTTGAGCGCCAAAATAGAAACCAACTATTGATGCTTGAGCTAAGTAAAATAAACCTAGTAGGTCTGCAAGTGCAGAAACTCTACTATCTTTTAGAATAGGTGTAAATAAAACAATTGTAAATAAAACCATACTGATGATAGAAATCCAAGACATTCTTTTTTGAGCTTCAGCTTTTTCTTCTCTTAACTCTAATTCTAAAATTTTAGTTGTTCTTTCAATCTCTTCATCTGTAATAGTACCATCAGAATTCAAATCATATTTCTTTAAATATTCTTGAATTTTTTCAGTCATCGGCTTCTTTTTAAAAAAGTTGAATCGCCAAATCATCATCATCTTACCGTATTTATCAACTTGTTTATTTTTATCTTGACTGTTCTCAAGCCTTTTTTTTCTTAATACTTCATGTTCTAAATGAGTTTTATAAATTAAATCTCTGTAGTCGGACATAACAATCTCATAATTTATCTAAAATTTTAGTAGCAATAGTTTCAGGTAAATAAGACTCTGGAAATTTTTCAAAAATTGGGACCGTACACATTTTGATAATACGATCTTTATCTTCTAGTATTTCATTCATTTCATTTTCTATCTCTTCAAATGTTTTATTATGAGCGTTTATAAAAGTATTTGAATCAAAATATTTTAAAGCATCTTTTCCTCCCCAATAAATCGGTATACTTGTTGATAATAATGGATGTAAGAGTTTTTCTGTCATATAAACATCATCATATGCGTTTTCAAATGCAATAGTAAATAAAAAATCTTTTATGTAATTTAACTTATCTTCTTTTGTATTTCCTATACTATGTCCTATATTATTTGCAAATCTTCCAGCAGAGTGTACAAATCGTTTTTCAGAAAGAAATTTAAAAAAATCTGTTCTTGGTGAATATCCAACAGCAGGATTTCCAAAAATAAAATTACAATATTTATTTTTGTTATAAAATTTTCTTTTCTCTGTAGTTACTTTATAATGATAAGGATCTTCTATATTTGTAAAATTGAGATATGCTAACCATAAAGGGCATTGGATATTTGTTTCTGATTCCTCATCATAAGAAATTGAGAAGTCACAAGGGTAGTCTTTTATTTCTACTTTAATCCAAGGATTAGTACCAATCAAAAATTTTTCACTAGCATAAAATATTTTTTTACATTTATCATATCTTGAAATTACGTTTTTTGGATTTCCAAAAACTCCATATATTAATAGATCTGGATTATGTGGAGTAATTTCAATTTTTGTTTTTAATCTTAAAATATCATTAAAATAACAAATATTTGGGTCAAATCCTCCCCAAAAATTCTCATACCATATTTTCATTACTTCTCTCGATTTGCATATTGAACACCAACACCATCTTTTGCAGTTTCTGGTATGGGATATCCATAATGTTGGTAATGAAAATTAAAATTTGTTCTATAGTTAACTGTTGGTTTTTGATAATGAGTTGTTAAAATTTTATTTTCTAAGATATGTTTATACAAGATTTTATCACCAAATATGTGTTGGTCATCTTGAATCATCCACCAGATACTACATAAAGATTTTGATGAGCGATGAATCATAAAGCAATTTGTATCAATAAATTCTTTAGGATCTATTTCAAAACAAATTCCCATTAATTCTCCATCTAAAGTGCAGATATTTCTTTGACATGTTGCAATGGGTCTAGATTGAGTTAAATTTGCAGACATCTTTTCAGCGTGATTTGGTTCTATCCAATTATCATCATCTAACCAAAAAACTGCATCTGCTCCTCTTTGAAAAGCAGAAACAGAACCTATGAATCTTGGTGTATCTCCATAATCACGATGTGCCTTTGGTAAATTTATAATTTCAATACCATTTAAATTAATCGCATATTCTTTAACTTTATCTAAACCTTTATTACCATCAAACACAAGAATATGTGTAACATCTACTGTTTGATTGCGAACAGATTCAATATTTTTTTCAAGAAACTTAATATTCGGATCATACACCGGAGTAATACAATATATTTTCATTTTTGTTTTTAAATTATAAATTTTTCTAAAATCATCAAGACTTTCTCTTTTCATTGTCTTATCACCAACTCTAATAAACTCTCCAATTCTCCAATAATCAGGATTGTTTACCATATGTGTAATAAGTTTTTGTTGACGGTCATACCAAGTTGTTTTTGTTGCTGAATCTATTTCTCTTGAATTTACTTTTTCATGTGGATGTGGATTATAAAAAGTATAGTCATCAATGACATAAAAAGGTAACATATCATTATTATAAGCCACGTTAGACAACATTAAATCAACACCATCAGAATATTCAAGGTCTAATTCAAACCATTTATCAATTAATAATTTAAGTAAATCTTTACGCACAAGAGTAAATCCCATCTCAAAAAAATTACACTCTCTTACTCCTTTACCTGTTGTTTCAAAAAATTTTGCAAAAAAACCATAGTCTTTACCATCTCTACTAAAAGTACAAGCACTCCAATTATTTTTATTTGCTCTTTCAAAAGCTTCTTCTATTTCTTTTGGCTCTACAGTTAAATCACTGTCAACTAATAAAACGTATTCATAATCTTTAAATTGTTTATAATGATTTGCAAAGTTTGTAAAAATGGTTCCTTTACTTTTTGAAACATAAGACATTCCTAAATTGTTTATTTTTTTATATACTTTTTCATCATCTCCATAAAAGTTCATGGCTCGGTCATATACTGATGATTCATTTTCAGCCCAAGAGAGCCATTGATTTTCATGATCACCAGCACCGCTATAAATCAAATATTTTTTCATATTACCTCAATTCGGCATAAGCATAATTACAAAAACGATTTTCAATATCACTATGTCCTACTAATTGTTTACCTAATCTATCTGAAATAAACCACTTAGGGTCAGTTTGAAATTTTTGCCAGGCTATATCTATTGCATTTATATGATGCTCTTGATTAGTCATTAAATTATCAGCAGATTCTTTGATAGAAGGGATCATTTTTTCTAAGAATATTGGACTAGCTGCATAACAAGATGTTGTTTGTACTTTATAACATTTATGTATATATTTCAAATTTGTTTTATGTACAGTGTCAGTAGTAACATATCCTAAATTACATATATTGTAATCTATTTTACTTAATAAATCAAAAACATTATTTACTGTTTCTTCATTTACAATAAATTCAAAATCATCTTCTACTATTAAAATTTTATCATATTTTTCAAAGATTGATTCATTCCAAATTGCAAGATGTGAATAAGAACAACCTGCTGCTCTTTGTGTAATTGACGAATATTTTGTGTGATCAAAAGCAGAAAATCTTTTAACTTCTTTAACATATTTTTTAAAAATAGGTATTACATTAGACTCTATATGCTCTTTACGATCTAATCTTGAATCCAAATTTATATAATATAAACAATCAATCATAATTTACACCAATCCTTACAATATAAGTCAGAAGTATCATGAACTCCCTGTGCAAACCAATTTTTTGGAGCAATCACTTGTTTTGAATTTGATAACCAAGCACCCCACCAACTAAGAGAACTGTTCGCTAATATGTGATAATTACAAAGAGACATTAAATATAAACAGACATAGACATTTTTATCAATAAACATTATATTATCTTTTTGAAAAAGAGTCTGCTGTCTACACCAATCCAAATCATCAGAAAAAATAAAACATATTTTGTTCTTTGATTCAAGAATGTCTAATGCTTTTGAATAGTATTCAATAGAACAAACAGGAAGAACATTTTGAATATCAAGATAATCTGCTCTTCTAACATGAAGTGAAATTATATTTTCAGTATTAAATTTATATATGTCAAATTTTTCTTTAATTTTTTTATCAAAAGTAAAAATTTTTTTTAAGTCATTACTAATATGTTTAAAATATTTTTCAGTTTGAAAATATCCCTGTAAATTTACACTATCAGGACATCTTTCAAATAATTCTTTATCAAAATTAAAATTTTTTTCTTGTATTGTGAAAACATTTTGAAAATTAAAAAAATCGGCTTGAATATCAAAACAATTATATATAGAACTTTTTAATGGATAATTTTTTCCAAAATTTTGTTTTGATGGTATCATGATTTCATAATTATGATACTTAGCAATACCTAATAAAGATGAATATTGAAACATCTGATTACCAAGATGTCCAAAATTTCCAAGGTTGTTAAAAGAAATCATTTAAATTTCAGATAATATTTTTCTTAAAACATCTAATTCTTCTTCTCCAACAAATTGATTATTTCCTATATATAGGCCATGCTCATGTAAAATATCAACATTTGAAACTTTTTTTGTGCTTTCAATTTTGTAATTTATGTATGGCTGCTTCAATAAATTTCCAGCAACTATAGGACGATACTCAATTTTATTTTCTAAAAATTTATTAATTAAATTATTTTTAACTTCAGTATTTTTACATATGAAAGGTAAACAAAATGAACTATTTCTCATATTATTTTTAAGAGTATGAAAATTATTATTATCATTAATTAATTTTACAAATTCTGAATATATTTTATTACGATTAATAATAAAACCATCAAGTTTTTTTAGTTGAGACAATCCTAAAATGGCAGATAATTCAGTATTCCGAAAATTATAACCATCAGTTACAAATAAAAAAGACTTTTCAATATTTGAATATTGATTTGCATATTCATCAAATTTATCAGAAACTCTCGCTAAACCGTGTGACCGTTTGATTTTCATTAGATCGTATAAATTTGAATCGTTTGTAGAAATCATTCCTCCTTCAATCGTGGTCATGTGGTGTCCAAAATAAAAACTAAAAGTTGCGCCTAAACTATCAGAACCAATTTTAGTATTATTTTCATCTAGACATCCATGTGATTCACAAACATCATCAATAAAGATAGATTCTGTAAAAATTTCTTTATACTTTTTTATGTTTGCAGGAAATCCTAAAAGATGTGTTGTGAAAACTATTTTGATATCTGGATGTTTTTCTTTTATTAACAATAGCTCATCTTCATCAAAACTAAAATTATCAAAATTTATATCACAAAAAATTGGAGTAAGTCCTAATTGAAAAATGGGATTGATATTTGTTACCCAAGTACATGCAGGTAATAAAACTTTATCACCTTTTTTTAAATTATACTTTTCAATAATTGACGCTACTAATAAGAAATCAGCCGTACTACCAGAAGTTACAAATAATGAGTGTTTTGCCCCCAACCATTCAGACCATCTTGTTTCAAATTCTTCAACCTTAATTCCCTGAGTAAATCTATCAGAAGTTAAAATAAATTGTATGAGTTTAAACTTATCTAATAAAGTTATTGAGTTTTTCATTAAAGGCCAATTATACATAATTTATTCTCTTTTTATACCATTCATAAGTTTGTGTAAGACCATCTTCAAATTTAGTTTTAGCTTTCCAACCAAAATTAGATAATTTACTTACATCAAGTAATTTTCTTGGCATTCCGTCTGGTTTGGTATGGTCCCAAATTACCGAACCTTCATATTCTATTATTGAACATAAAGTATACACTAGTTTTTTAATAGTTATATCTACACCTGTTCCTACATTTATAATATCTGAATTTTCATAATTATTCATACAGAAAATACATGCTTCTGCTAAATCATCAACATATAAAAATTCTCTTTTGGCAGAGCCCGTACCCCAACATACTATCTCTTTATATTTCTTTGTCTTAGCTTCATGAATCTTATTAATTAATGCAGGAATTACATGACCACTTTCTAAGCTAAAATTGTCATTTGGTCCATATATATTAGTAGGCATTAAACTTATAGTGTTAAATTCATATTGGTCTTTATATGATTTACACATTTGTATGCCAGCTATTTTTGCAATTGCATATGAATCATTAGTCTCTTCTAATTTGCCTGTAAGAAAATATTCTTCTTTAATTGGCTGTTCTGCTAATTTAGGATAGATACATGATGAGCCGAGAAAACAAAGTTTCTTAACACCACTTTGATATGCTTTATGAATTACATTTGTTTGTATACTTAAATTATCATATATAAATTCAGCTTTTTTAGAACTATTAGCCATTATTCCTCCAACTTTTGCTGCTGAAAGAAAAACATAATCAATTTTATAATTATCAAAAATATAATTTACACCTTCCTTTTCTCTCAAATCAAAATCTTTACTACTAAATGTAAGTATATTTTTATAACCACTTTCTTTTAATTTTTTTACAATTGTTGATCCAACAAGACCGTTATGACCAGCAACGTAAATTTTAGATTTTTTTTCCATTTATTTACACCGTGAATCCATAATTTTTATTAGTATATTTTTTTAAATAATCATTTTTTTCTATCCATTTAATCCACTCATAATCTGCTGTTTTATTATATTCATCAAATGATGAATTTATTGAATTCATTTTTTTTCTTACACCTGACCTCATATGACTAATTGAAGTATTATCAAGAATAATATTTTTTAATCCTAAAGAATTTGATATATTTGAACTAATAAAATCAACCCAACCATATTTGTGTGTTGGAATTGAAGGATGTAATTTTTTCAAAATTTCTACATTATAAAAAGGACAAATATTTTCAATAAAATAAACTTCACGATAATTTTCTCCTATCTTAAACATAACAGGATATGGACACCCATCATCAATAATTGATGAGTGTATTATACCAGTATTTTTGTTAAAATGTTTTAAAGAAGATTCAATTAAATTGTTAGATATATTAAAAATATCGTTATTAAAAATACCAACAAATAAATTTTTATCATCCTTATGTTTATCAATTATCCAATCATAAAAACCACCCACGTTTATATTTTTAATTCCTAAATTAATAGTGAACTCATTAGAAAAAGATTCTTCTAAAATGTCTGAATTTTCTAAAACATATAAATTATTTGTTTGTTTTTTTAAAGATTGAAAAACTAAACTTGTAAAATCTTTTGAATTGTGAGATAGTATATAAATTATATAATCATTTTTCTCCATAATACATTTCCTCCACTAACATATCAAAATCATATTCAGGATTCCACCCCAATGTCCATCTAGCTTTTTTTGAGTTACCAAGTAAAGATTCTACTTCCGTTGGACGATAATATTTGATATCTACACTGACAAGAGTTTTACCAGATTTTTTATCATATCCATATTCAAACTCATGGTTTCCTGTCCATACTAAGTCATAGCCAGCAAGTTTTGAAACTCTTTCAACAAAATCTCGAACTGAATATTGCTTACCCGTAGCAATCACATAATCATCAGGAACGTCTTGCTGTAACATCAACCACATTGCTTTTACATAATCTTTTGCATGACCCCAATCACGTTTTGCATTTAAATTGCCAAGTTTTAAAATATCAATTTTTCCTGTCTGAATATCGTGAAATCCATTAACAATTTTTTTTGTCACAAAAGTATTACCTCTTCTTGGTGATTCATGATTAAAAAGAATACCAGAACTTGCATGAATGCCATATGCTTCACGATAATTTTTAACAATCCAAAAGCCATATATTTTTGCTACTCCATAAGGAGAGCGAGGATAAAAAGGAGTTGTTTCTGTCTGAGGAGTTTCTTGAACTAAACCATATAGTTCAGAAGTTGAAGCTTGATAAAAACGAACTTTATTTTCTAAACCTAATGTTCGAATTGCTTCAAGAAATCTCAAAGTTCCAAGACCATCAACTTCTCCGGTATAGTCTGGAATTTCAAAAGAAACTTTTACATGAGATTGTGCGGCTAAATTATATATTTCATCAGGTCTTGTTTTTTGTATGATATGTAAAAGACTTGAACCATCTGTCATATCACCAAAATGTAATGTTAAATTAGAATTGTTAAATAAATGATCAATTCTTTTAGTGTTAAAAGATGAAGACCTACGAATAATACCATGAACTTGATAACCTTTTTCAAGAAGTAATTCTGCTAGATAAGAGCCGTCTTGGCCTGTTATTCCACTTATTAATGCTGTTTTCATAAAAAAAATAATTAAGAGTTTAAAATATCACATATTCTCTGTGCTAAATTTCGAAACCACGGTTTATCATGACCTCTAGTAGTTTCAGCGGCTGTGCCTATACGAATACCGCTAGTTTCAACAAAAGACCTTGGATCGTTAGGCACTCCATTTTTATTTAAGGTAATATCATTTTCTTCTAATAAATCGGCAGCTTGTCTACCGCTGTACTTTTTATCTATTAAATTTAATAAAACAATATGGCTATCAGTTCCTTTTGTTTGTACATGATATCCATTTTCAATAAAAACTTTACACATTTCTTTTGCATTTTCAATTACATGTCTTATATAAAGTTTAAACTCATCAGTATCAGCTTCCATAAAAGCTTGTGCTTTTGCTGCAATCATATTCATTAAAGGACCTCCTTGTGTACCAGGAAAAATAGCACTGTTAATTTTCTTGGTAAATTTATCATCATTCCATAAAATAAATCCACCTCTAGGTCCTCTCAAAGTTTTATGCGTTGTGCTAGTGACTACATGTACCCATTCTGTAGGATTGGGATACCATCCACCAGCAATTAAACCACTATAATGTGCAATGTCTGCCATTAAATAAGCATTATTATAGTCTGCAATATCTGCTAGTTCTGCCCAATTTATTCTTCTTGGATATGCACTAGCACCTGCAATGATCAATTTAGGTTTAACTTTTTTTGCTATTCTATGAATGTAGTCATAGTCTAACCAACCATCTTCATCTACACCATAATGATGAGCATTATATACTTTACCTGATATATTAAATTTAGCACCATGACTTAAATGTCCACCACTTGCCAAATCCATACCAAGTATAGTATCACCTGGATTTAAAAGTGCTTGATATGCTGCCGTATTTGAGTTTGCTCCACAATGCGGTTGTACATTAGCAAACTTACTTTCATATAACTTACATAAGGTATTGATAGCAAGTTCTTCTATTTCATCTATATGACTACATCCATTATAATATCTTTTTCCTGGGTATCCTTCTGCATACTTATTTGTAAATTCACTACCACATAGTTTCATTACGGCATCACTTGCAAAATTTTCACTTGCTATCAATTCAATCGTAGTCTCTTGTCTATCTAATTCTCTATCTAATATTTCTCTGATTTGTGTGTACATAGAGTTTATTTTTTAAAAGTCTTGTATTATTCTACTACCAGTTGCATCTTTTTGTTTATTGTATTTACCTTGATATGGAGTTTCTACTTTACTTGTTAATCTAACATAAATTAATTGACATATGCGTAATCCTTCATACAAAACTATTTCCATACCACTTTGATTTTTTAATTCAAGTGTAATTTGTCCTTCAAATCCAGGATCAATAAAGCCTGCATTTTGCACCTGTAATCCCAATCTTCCAATAGAACTTCTTCCTTCTACATAAGCCGCCATATCTTCTGGTACTTTAATATATTCATTCGTTGAAGCCAATATAAATTCATTGGGATTCATTTTATATATATCGGATGTAAATTCATCATAATTTAATTTTTTTTCTGGATTTATAATTCCAATAACCGAAGTTAATTTAGCATAAGAAGGAGATAGGGAAAGATCAACTGAAGAAGGACCAATATAACAGTTATCAGGAAAACATTTCTGTTCTCTAAGATTTTTCAAATCAATATCACTTAAAATCATTATGAACCTTTTTAAATATTAAACTCTAAACTCTTGTATTATATCTAATGCACATTGATAAGATGTAATGAAAAACTTTCTCTCAACATCTTCTTGAAGTGGAGGTTTTGTTATTTCACCAAAAGTTTTCCAATCAACTTCTTTTTCCCATTCAGTAGCAGCACACTCACATATTCGATAAAGCATATCATCAGTAAAAGAGGGTTTTAAACTACCATCTTTATTAATTTGATTGAAACACTCTGATATAAAATTTTGTTTTTCTTGATGCGGCCATTTATATTGTGTCGCTGCGGGAGTTGGTGTTGCACACATCGTTAATTGAAAAATCAAAAAAGACCAAACTGTTAGATTGCAGGTCAAAATTAAATACTTTTTCATAATTACTCACTTTTTTATTTTTATAGAATTTACCATTAAGTAACTTAAATATACATTAAAATTATATATAGAACTGTTTATCAATGCCCATAACTTTTTAGGTATTTCGTTATCAGCAACCATTTCGTCTAGCCGTGATTCTAATAATACAATATATGTTTCTACTATATCAAACGACTCTCTTTCAAAATTTTCACTTTTTATTTCGTTTAGTTTTTCACTAACATTACGAATATAATTATTCATCTCTTCATCTTGAATGGTTTTGTTTATAGCAAATTGAATATGATCCCACTTTTCTATTATATTATTTAACAACACTTCTTGTTCGGACATAAATAAACTCTTTAGATTATTATTTTTTTTATATCAATATTTACCTTATATAAAATGTAGTATTAAACTTATGCTTCATAAAATGAAAGTTCTGACTTTTGCTCTTCTTCTTTACCTTTAAGATACCATTGAGGAGTTTCAGAATATTTCCACTCTGCAAAATGTTTTTCTTTTATATAGTATTTTCGATAAGAAGCTAATGAATCATTTGGAATCTTACAATATTCGGGCATTGCCGGTGTCGGTTCTGTAAATTCATTATTAAAAGAAATATTCATTGGTGGAGTATTAAGAGCATCTTTAAGTTTAAGAATTGAAAGATGTTTTTTGTTATACCTTTTTTCAAACTCTTGACCTAATGCTAGAAATAATTTATATAACCAATGATAATTTTGAAGTGAATCACGAACCCAAATATTTGAAGGATGTTTTACATGACATGGACGATAATACTTATTTTCAAGTTCTCTATCTTTGAAAATCCATGTAGTAAGTTTTCCACCATTTTTATTTTTGGTGATAATTTGTTGACCATCAAGAACACGATGAGCAGTACTCAATAACTGGGCATACTCAAGTATCATTTTAACACAATGTTTATCGCAATGGTCCTGAGCAGCCTTTGCAGGATCTCTATCAAGATAAAATATATTCATAATAAATTTTTAATTTAGTAGATTTTAAAATATAGATACAGTATAGAGGACAAATAAAATAGTTACTGTATCAACGCTTGATGATATACTGCTATAATCAATATATAAATCGTTTATCATACTATATCCATTGTACTAAATCTTCATCAAATTCTTCTTCCGTCTCTTCTTCTATTTCTTCTTCCATTGATCTTACCATTAGTAAATAAAAATGTCAAGACTAGAAAAAAACTTTTCTTAAAAATATTATAAACTTAGAATTTTTAAATTTTCTTATCCAATAGCTTTTTAAATGTTCCCATTGATAGTGTTCATTTAATACACAATATTTATTTGGTTTTGGATCAATAGAAATTTTAGGCTTATAAACTATCCAGTTATTATCTTTATCACTCCAAACATAATTTTTACTATTATTAGGAATAGGGAGAGGAGCTTCCCAAGACCAAATGGATTCATTAAAGTTCCAATTTAAACTTGGTCTTGGTGGTACAAAAACATTTTTATGTTTTATTTTTGAATTTATAGATTTTCTTATATAATAAAAACCTATACCTGGAAATACTTTTCCAATTTTTTGATTATATGAACATTCTATAAAATTATTAGGATTGCCAAATAATCCTGTTTTAATTTCTTTCTTGTCAATTACTAATACTTTTTCTACTTGGTTAGTATATGGATTGACGTAAGCATAGTGTGCCATCAAACCTCATTATTATTTCTTTATCACCCACTTTTTAGTTTCTTCTTTCCAAACATAATTTTTTGTTGAAGATGGTTTTTTAACAGGAGCAACCCATCTTGCTCTAGGTATTTCATCATCATCTTCATACACATCCAAAACCCACGATAGAAAGGGTTTTGGAGAAATAAACATATCTAAATTTCTATCATACATATCATTGGGAGTTGCAAATTTATTTCTAAATTTTGCATTATAAGATGTTTGAACAAATCTTAAAGGATCTCCCAACACTCCATTGTTTATAACATCAGGTTCGGCAGAGACTACACGTATCACTAAACCATTTGGTTTAATTTCAGCAAAATGTGACATAATACTAAACTCCTATATTAATAATCTAAAAGCACTCTTAACATAACGAAACCAGATCCTCCATGATTTCCTTGAGTTAAATCTCTGTAAATTCTTGAATCCACTGTAGTGGGTACATGATGTGAACCTCCTGCTCCACTACCTGTATTTTTAGCTCCTGCACCACCTAAAAGTTCAAAAGAATCATATCCATTATTCCATCCACGTAATCCGCCTTTACCTTCTGTAAATGTTTGCATAGCCGTGTTTGCTGCTTGCTTATGTGCGGCTCCACCTCCTCCTCCTCCCTGACCCCCATCGCCAGGTTCTTTTTCTTGTGTTGCGGCTCCACCTCCACCTGCAGACCAATATAATTTAGAATTAACTTTATATATATTTTGAAAGACTTCATCAACCCATGCTAAATTTACTCCATCAGCGCCATTTCCTCCTTCATTATCTGTACTAGCTATTCCTGTTTGACCTGCTCCACCACCTCCACCGCCATGATAAGTAGCTGGATCTCCATTATTGTATGTATTAACAAATGCGTCTGAATTTCCTCCGTTATTTCCGAATCTTTCTACTGTGCCAGAAAAAAATAATGCCGAATTTGATACTAAAGATGTTACTGAAGAATGAGATGTGTTTGCACCACCCGCAGCATAAGAATTATTTTGATTTTGTATTTGCCCGGATGTATCCAAATCGGCACCCCCTGCTCCTCCACCACAACCACCATCTGAAGGGTAAACATCTTCATTTCTATGACCTCCGGCTCCACCACCTAGAACAGTTATTACTTTACTAGCTGCAGAATCTCTAAAAGTAGATGAATTTCCTACTGATCCTCTTGCAGTATTTGCAGTTGCTGAAGCAGGAAAAGTATTTGATGTATTTGTTCCACCAGCACCGCCGGCACCCACTTCAATTACATATGAATCTGGTGTTAGAGTTGCACCTCTAATTGATATAACCTCTCCGCCTCCAGAACCTCCTGACACGTTTCCAATAGTGCTTCCACCTCCACCACCAACCATTAGAACATCTACAGTTCTATCTTTTTCAGTTACAAAAGTTCCGGATGAAAAATAAGAAAATACAGCATATGTATTATTGGCAGTATCTGTGTATAAACGATATTCTGTATTTTCAGTTGCATATTTTCTAAGAGTTTGGTCTAAATACTTAGGACCAACTTGCACTAATTTATCTATAATGCGTGTAAGTTTTTTCGGCTCTGACATTAATTATTCTCCTGAAAATTATTTAAATTATTATATATTATTTATACACTGTTTTTCTTATTGAAAAAAGAAAATTATTAAGTTTTCTTAATACTTCACCATATTTTTCTATAAATTCTAGTTCTATTTCATCTTCAGTTTTCTTTGAACGCAATCTCTTATTTAACATGGTATAACTGCGAATTAAGAATATTTGAAATTTCTGAAAAGTTTCGTTATCCATACAGTTTATTTTTATTTTTTTATTTATACCATCTCTGTCATATTTATCTTTTTTAAATATGAACATATGATAAATACAAATTAATTATATCAAACAATAATTTTTCAATTTATAGGAACACTTCTCATGATTTCTTTTTCTAATTTTTGCACTAATTTTTTAATTGAATTTAAAGAATCGCCGTCAATGATGGCAATGAAAGAAAATGCTATTGATACCGTTAAACATGAAAAATACAGTTATAAACCTTCTGGTTCTTTATCAGATCCAAAAGGAGAGATTGTTCCTTTAATGACTCCAAAACAATTTTATGAAATAGAAGAAAAACAAGGTAGATTAAAAAAAGGTTTTAAACAGACCATTACAGAAAACTATTGGGATGATCTATCTTTAATGAAATATGGTCCTGATAATGATTACAAAACTTGGACTGAAAATATAACTCTTAGAACACGTATAGTAAAGAATCTAAAAGAATATTCTCCTATAGCAATAGAAAATAAACTAAAAGATTTTAATGAGCTAGTAAAAACATCATTTAATCAATACGCTAGAGCATACAATCAACAATCAGAAAAAGCTTTTCGTGAGAAAAACGTAGAAGCTAAAAGTAAAAATTTTAAAGATGATTTATTTAAAATATTAGAAGATAAAAAATTATTAGATAATGATATTAAAAAAGCATATACAAGTGGACTTAAAAAAGAAATGCTTAATGATAAGTTTATACAGTCTTTAAAAAAAGCAATAACAACTGAAGCATCTTTACTAAAATCTGTTTATGCAGAACCCGCCGTGAATAAACCACTTTTACATCCTTCAGCCATGATGGATAATCTTTTTGTAGAAAATGATGATATATTAATAAGTTATCTATTAGGTAAAAAAGTTCCTTTTGATAATATAGTAAAAAACATTTATAAAAAAGATGGTGCGAGATTAACCAAAAAAGAAATTACAGCACTATTTGATGAAGTTAACAGAAAAATAAATGCTCTTGTTGATAAAGGTGAAAAGAAAGAAGATGCTATTGAAAAAGTTATGAACATGTTTGCCAAAGAACCTGAATCAAAAGAAGGTGAATTAAAATATTTCATGTATGACGGTGCTTCAAAGTCTACTCAAAAATATAAACAAATGAGTGTAGATGAATTAAAAAGAAGATGGAAAAGTTTTAACAAGACTACGTCTGCTCTTGACAGAATGTTTGCAAAAACAACATCACATGAAATGTATCAATATGATCCAGAAAAATCATTATCTCAAAATCAAAAGATGATGAAATCAATGGGTGCATTAGGTAAACAAAAAGAAATATATGATTTCACTTTACCTGCATATAAAGGTTTAGTGTATATGGAAAGACCTTGGAAAGATATTTACGGTAAACAACAATCACCAGGTCTAGCTATTGTTAACACATGTCCTTCTGCAGCTTTATGTAAAACTTTCTGTTATGCAGTAAAAGGATTTTATACAATGTATTCAGCACCTTCTATTAGTGCAGCGCAAGTTTTAACTTTTTTAATTAATTATCCCGATCAATTTAAAAAGAAAACATTTGATTACTTAAATAAATTAAAATCAAAGTCTAAAAAACAAGTAATTATTCGTTGGCATGATGCTGGTGATTTCTTTTCTAGAAGTTACTTTAACATGATTATGGATATAGCAAAAGGAACACCAGACATTCTTCACTATGCATATACAAAACGTGTTGAAATGATTCATGAAGTTGTAACAGGTTCTGATTTTAAAGGAGGTAAAGTATCTGGACTATCTAATATACCAGATAACTTTATATTTAATTTATCATATGGTGGTAAGTATGATAAAAAGATTCAAAAAATTCCACAATTAGCTGATTTCAAATTTTCAAAAGTAATTGATTTGTCTATACCTGTTTTTGAAAACTTTCAAGGTATTGCAAAGAAACAAATATTTAATGAAAATATGGTTAGTAAAGCTCATAAATTAGGAGAAGAGAATCATAATTCTATCATTGTTAAAAATGAATCTGAAACTATAAAATCAATGTCTTTAAATGGTAAAGTTCATAAGAATGTGAAAGTTAATCGCAAAGTTTTAACCTTTAATTATATTCCAAAACTAGCTGTATTACCAGCTTCCACTATAGAATCTTTCAAAGAAAAAAATAGTGAGTTACTTAATAATTTTAAAGGTATTGAAAATGAACCCGTTTTTCATAAAATGTTTGATAAGGCTAAAGGACATAAACATGATAGAGTTGTCTTTGAAGAAAATGATTTAAAAAGTATGTTAACTTCTAAACAATTAAAAGAACTTGAAGATCATTATCCTAATCTATATAAAACATACTTACCTAAAGAAGTTCAAGAACTTTATAAGACAGCTATTAAAAAGTATTATGGTCTAGATAAAGATATACTAACTTATGATGAAATGATACAGACTTCAGAAACATCTTCTAAAAATAAATATCATGTTTTAGTTTCTACTAATGATGGTGATGTTTCTGCACAAAGAAAAGATATACACGGAACACTTTTGGTTATACATTAAAAAAATGATAACATTTAATGAATATTTAAAAGAAGAAAAACTTCCAACAAATCTTAAACCTTCTTTATTTTTAGGTGATAAAGAAACTTGGGAAAGTTTAGAAGAGTATAAGAATGATCTTCATCAAGGAATTGATAATTTAAGAAATGAACTTATTACTAAGGATCATAAGAGAGTGTTACATAATTTAGTAAATGATCCAGATAAGAACGCATTGAGAAACACTTCTTTTAAAAAAGTTTCTGAACTTGGTAATACATTTGTTAATAAGGTGAACAAAGATTTTGGTGAAGCAATTGGTCCTATAAAGATCATCACTGACTCTACATATATGTCTTGGATTAATAATTATAAAAAAATTTATATTCCTAAAAAGTCAAATGCACCTTTTTTAGACTATACAATTACAGACAAAGATAATATAGAACATAAAATATCCGCCAAGTCCGCAAAAGCTTCCGGAAATACAATAAAGACACCTAATATAATTACAACTTTAGAAAATGCGTTAAAGAAAAAAAACAGTAAATATATTTTAGAAAGACTTTTTATTAATAAAAGTAGTAAATATAATAAAGAATATGAGTTACTTGTAAAAATATTTGATATTACTGAAAAAGAAAAAGCACCTGTTGGATATATGAAAGTTGCTGCTGAATTAGATAATGCGTACGGTGACAAAAAATATCATGATGTAATACAAAAATTAGATAATAATTTTTTTAATAAATTACCCACAGGTAGAAAAGCCAATTTTTCGGAAATAAAAACGCCATCTGGTACAAGTGCCGAAGATCTAATGAAACAATCTGATAAAATTATTAAAAGATTTTCTTCACCACCGTATCCAATAAATATTGCATTAAAACTTCTTATTAACATTGTGTTTAAAGATGAAATTTATTTTGCAAAATTCGGTTTAAATTCAGACGGCTCAACAGTTTGGGAATTGAGAGGAAGAAGATCTAATTATTCTAATTTATATGTACAAAATAAAAGTGGTACAACTCTCTATACAAAACTGTATATGGATGCTAAAGGCGCAAGAGGAGATGAAAAATTAGGTTTAAGACTTGAATCTACAAATTTAGAAAAAGAATTTATTACATGAAAAAATTTAAAGAATTTATTTCAGAGAATACCAAAAGAATACCGAGAAAAAAAGGACAACGTAGAAACAGTCCAAATCATTCTGACCTATATACAGATGAGAATCCAAAAGGAACCATACATGGTTTAAAGTTTGCTACAGTTGATGATGCAGAAAAAAGTGTTAATAAAATTGAAAATTCAAGTAGATCACATGCTCATAAAATTCAAGCAGCAATTGCTATGGAACAAAGAGCAAGAGTTATGAAAAAAGTATCAGCAGCAAATGTTTATAGAAAATTCATAAACAAAATGAAAAAGAAATCAAACAAATGAAAACTTTCAATCAGTTTCTAATAGAAAAGAAAAACTCTTCCATTGAGCTTCTTGGTTGGCCAAGAGCAGATGAATTTACAGGATTAAAAATGAAATACACTGAAAAATTGAAAATTGCAAAAGAAAATTCTAAAAAAGTTGGAGATGGATCTACAAGAACAGTTTTTGAAATTGATTTTAAAAATAAACCTACAGTAATGAAAATAGCAAAAAACGAAAAGGGTTTAAGACAAAATTTATCTGAAGTTAATGTATATAAAAAATATAATAATAATCCACCATTCATGTTACCTATGATTGATTGGGATGATAATGATGATGCTGATACGGCATGGATTCATGTGATGAAATCGGCTAAATTATCTGAAGGAATTTTTTATCGTTATTTTGATGTTACGTTTGAACAGTTTAGTAAAGCATTATCAGATTATATCAATAAAAATAAAAATGATGACCTTAATAGATTGAATATAGTTAAATTCATAAAATTTGTTAAAGATAACGATTTAATGTTGGGTGAGTACAGACAAAAAAGTAATTGGGGTTCTTGGAAAGAAAAGCCAGTTATAATTGATGCTGGAGTTACCAGAACAAATCAGGAGTTAACTTTATAAAAAACTTGACATTTTTAATAAATTATGTTAGAATAGTATTTCTTAACTTTAATAATAAGGAATTATGAAAAGAAGAAGAGGTAGAAAAGCTTCAAAAAGAACAGTTAGATGTACTATTTGTACTACTCATCGTTGGTTAGGAAACAATGAAGGTAGGTGGAATATCAACACAAAGAAAAAACATTACGCTACAAAAGAGCAGTTAAAAGAATTTACTTGTTGACCTGAAAAGATAATCGCTACGGACCCGAGTTGCGATACTCGGCGGCTCCACCAAGATAGCATTTTACGAAGTGCTATGTTAGGGGCCGAATAGATTCGACGTGGGATGAAAATATCAGAGAGAGTAGATAGGGTGATGACCAACATCAAACCTTATAGTCGCAAACAACAATGACTATGCACCTGTACTTGCCGCAATAGCAGCATAATACAGCGGGGATTAGGGTTGTTCCTTGTTACTAAAACAACCCAATTAATTATTAACCCGTGTCTATTAAAGGAGATATGCAATTAGATATTAAAGGTTCGGTGGTTTTTAGACATATCACTTATCCAGATTGTGAAAAGTGTGAAGAAGGTGCAGAATTAATGCGAGAAAGAGGAATACGATTTGCTACAATAACTTGTGATAAATCACTATTCGGTGCACTAATGGCTGAAACCAAATCACAAGACGTTCCACAATTTTTTGTAAAAGGCAAATATATTGGTGGTCTGACTGAATTGAAAGCTCACTTAGAAACATTATAACACACATACACAGGAAAAATTATGATTGTTCCAGAAAAGAACTTTAGAGTACGAATGGGTCCAGATTGGCACGATGCTACTACAGATGATTATTTTAAAGGTAAAAGAGTAGTTGTGGTATCTTTACCAGGTGCATTTACACCTGTTTGTAGTAGTAAACAATTACCAGCTTTTGAAGCAGCATATGACCAAATGGTTAGTTTAGGAGTTCATGCAGTTTATTGTATGAGCGTAAATGATAGTTTTGTAATGAATGCATGGGCAAGTAGTTTAGGAATTGAAAAAATTGAAATGATTCCAGATGGAGATGGTCTATTTACAAGAGGTATGAATATGCTAGTAGATAAACCTTTTCAATGTTTTGGTCTAAGAAGCTGGCGTTATGCAATGGTAGTTGATAATAAAAAAGTAGAAAAGATGTTTATTGAAGAAGGATTTAACAATCTTGGACTTGATGACGATCCCTACGTAGAAAGCACGCCTGATAAAGTTTTAGAGTATTTAAACTCAATCTAGTTTACACTCAAATCCTAACATAAATCTAACAAAAAATACAAATTTATTGTCTATATACATAAGTGGGTTGCAGTAAAGCAACCTGCTCATTATAATAGATAATATCACAACAAAAGAGAGACTAATGGATGCAACATTACTCTATACAATTGTTGGATTTACGCTTGCAAGTTACTCGGTTATCGCTAACGATTCCGTTCAGACATTGGGTACTTGGATAGCTTCAAATTCTAACAAATTTAAATGGTATTACATGTGGATGGCAGCAAGTTTAGTGCTGTTATTTACACTATGGTATGGTTGGTTTGTTAATAACGGTGACATATCATACGGCAGACTAACAAAAATTCCTTACCAAACAGTAGAATGGTATCATGCGGTAGCACCTATGATACTTGTAGCACTAACTAGATTTGGTGTTCCTGTATCAACTACATTTTTAGTGCTATCTGCTTTTGCAAGCACAGTTGTTTTGGAAAAAGTGCTGTTGAAGTCAGCTATGGGATATATGGTTGCTGCAGCGGCCGCATATTTGATCTGGTTAGCAGTATCTAAATTTTGGGAAACTAAAAAAGAAATACCCGA